>Ga0209636_10000055_pt1 | contig 82861 bp, 81 predicted proteins | sample DeeMarSWOR152_54_FD_187464 | JGI IMG/M metagenome (GOLD analysis project Ga0209636, IMG submission 187464) | Marine sediment microbial communities from White Oak River estuary, North Carolina - WOR-1-52-54 (SPAdes) (version 2) | ecosystem: Environmental > Aquatic > Marine > Intertidal zone >...
GATCAATTACCAGTCACGCCTCATAATAGATGTTTCAATGTAGAACTCCTAAATATATCTGGCGCGCCCAGCGTGCTCTAACCATATTAGGTTGTATGGTGTTGAAGAGGTCAAACTTGAGCCATGTATCCTCTCTAGCTATTTCTCAAGCCTTGTGAATCTCAATTCAGAAGCTCAAGCAATTGACGCGAGAAGCGAGTTGACAGTAAAGGCGGTATGCCTCACACCACGTCTGCGTGAGTGATTTTTCACACTTTCAATATCCAGCTGATGTTCAGCCAATTTCCAACTGCAGAATATGCGCGCACACAAGTGCTGTAAAAGGCGATGCTTGGTTCATTCCCATTCTATTGTTGCTGGTGGCTTGTGAGTGATGTCGTACACGACTCGTGTGACCTCGGGCATCTCGTTTGTTATTCTGGTTGAGATCTTCTCTAGAATCTCGTATGGAATCCTAGCGAAGTTGGCGGTCATGGCTTCTTTGCTCTCAAGGGCTCTGACAGCAATGGTGTAACCGTAGGCTCTCGCGTCACCTTTGACGCCGGTGGTTTTCGAGTCTGTCAGAACGGCAAAGTATTGCCACAAGCCATCAGCCAACCCGCCTGCTTCTATTTCCTCTGTCGCGATCTTATCTGCTGTCCTGACTACATCTATCTTCTCTTGGTTCACCTTGCCAATGATCCTCACCGCCAAACCCGGACCTGGAAAGGGGTGCCTACGAACAATCTGTCTAGGTAGACCTAGTTCTTCTGCGACATTTCTCACTTCATCCTTGTACAAGTCCCGTAACGGTTCGACGATGCCCTTAAACATAATTTTAGCTGGCAACCCGGCAACGTTGTGATGGGTTTTGATCTTCTCTGAATGTTTCCTGACGCCAGATTCAATTCTGTCAGGATAGATTGTTCCTTGCACAAGATAGTCTGCTCCAACCTTTGTGGCGACTTCCTCAAAAACTCTGATGAACTCTTCACCAATAGCCCTTCTTTTATGTTCTGGGTCTGTTACTCCTTTCAATTTTTGCAGAAATCTCTTCCTTGCATCGACTGAAAGGAAGTTAATATCGAATTTCTTGAAGAAACCTTGTATAAACTCGGGTTCGCCTTCACGCATGAACCCATGGTCCACAAAGACCGCTGTCAGATTCTTGCCAATGGCTTTCGAAGCCAGAACAGTGGCGGTGCTTGAGTCTACTCCTCCACTCAAGCCGATTACGCACTTTCTGTTCCCAACAATCCGTCTCACTTCGTCCACAGACCTCTTTGCGAAATCCTCCATCATCCAGTTCGGGTCGCACCTGCAAACTTCAAAGACAAAATTCCGCAGCATTTGCATACCATTTTCTGTATGAATGACCTCAGGGTGCCATTGTAAGCCATAAATGGGTTTTTCTATGTGCTTAAAGGCGGCTATCGGGCAGTTCTCGGTGTGCGCAAGAATCTCAAAGCGCTCAGGCAGTTCATAGATGGTGTCTTCATGACTCATCCAAACCTTCTGTTTTCTCTCTAGCCCTTCTAGCAAGCTGGAGGGGCTGTCTATCACAACGTAGCTTATCCCATATTCTCTCTTCTTGGCGGGTTCAACTTTCCCTCCAAAAAGAGAGGCGATCAGCTGATGCCCGTAACACAGACCTAGAACCGGGATGTTCAGGTTGAAGATCTCTGGGGCGCATTCTGGAGCGTCTTCCTCATAGATGCTTGAGGGTCCTCCAGAGAGGATCATCCCTTTGACATTGATTTTCTCTTTCAAAGCCTCGATTTGAGTAGGCGTTATATCGCAGGGAACTATTTCAGAATAGACGCTATGCTCTCTAACTCTCCGGCTTATCAGGTGGCAGTATTGCCCACCAAAGTCAAGGACGAGAATCGTGTCAAATCTCACATACGGCGCCTCATTTCTCCACCAAATACTCCACCATGGACTCGAAGATTAGTCGGCCGTCACCGTACTGTGAGACTGTCTCTCTCCTTGTCCAATCCGGAAGCTGCCAACCATAGTAGGCTCTTTCCGGATGGGGCATCAGACCAAAAACTGTTCCAGTGGGATCGCAGATGCCAGCGATGTCGTAGAATGCTCCGTTTGGACTGATCGGATATTTGCCTTCCGCATGTGTGCTGGTCTCGTCACAGTATCGGAAAACGAGCTGATCGTTGTCGTACAGCCTCTTCAAATAGATTTTTTCCCTTTCTCTTGAAAAAGTGAATCTACCCTCAGCGTGTGCCACGGGGATCCTTAACACCTTATCCTTTGGAACGTTCCGAGTAAAAACGCATCTTCCAGAGTTTTCATGCTTAATGTAAACCCAAGTGCAACGATACCCGATTGGGATGTTGGTTGCCAAAGCCGCCTCCGGATATCTACTGATTCGCTCAAATCCAGGTAGCAGCCCCATCTCCACAAGGACCTGAAAGCCGTTACAGATTCCCAAGATGGGTCTTTCATCCTTCACGAACTTCCTCAAGCTCTCGCCGAGTTTAGCCATCATTCCCTTGGCTAGAATGGCCCCGGCTCGTACATAATCACCGTGGGAGAAGCCTCCTGGAATCACAAGAGCATCATAGTCTAGAAGATCTTTTTTCCCAAATATCTCGTTTAGACGGATTATCTCTGCTCTGACTCCGAGATCGTCGAAGGCTCTCTTGGTTTCCGCGTCGCAGTTCGTCCCGCCCACCCGTATTATGCAGACCCGGACATCCTCTCTCTTCATGCTCAGCCCCCCAAAGTCCCTTTCCAAGCCCGTCTCAACTCAGCTAGGCTAGCGTTGACTACTCTTCTGTTGTTCAGGCCGTCTACGGAGAGGTATCTTTCCTTCTTGACTTTGCCAACGACAGAATAGGCGTTCTTCCCCATCAACGCCTCAAAAGTTGCCCTACGCCTCTCAGAAACCTCAACCAAGAATCTGCTATTTGATTCCGAGAAGAGGATGTGATCGTTCCGCCTTACGTTCTTTGTTCTCGAAACGTTTCTTAAACTCAATTTGATTCCGTGCTCTCCGCTGAGAGCCATCTCGGCAGCCGCCACTGCGAGGCCCCCCTCTGAAAGATCGTGACTGGACTCAACACATCCGGAGTCGATTGCGCTGGTGATGGAGTTCATGGTCTTCCTCGCCTGAGCAGACCTAACCTGGGGAACGCTTTTTCCGAGGAAACCTCTCAGTTTGTAGTATTCCGAGCCGCCCAACTCTCGATAGGTTTCGCCGACGAGGTAGATCAGGTTTCCAGGTCCCTTCACGTCCGCTGAGACCGACTTTCTTATGTCCGGAATTATTCCGACAGCGGTTATCAGAAGGGTTGGAGTGACCGGGCCCAATGGCGATTCGTTGTAGAGGCTATCCTTTCCCGAGATAAACGGTGTCCGGAAAGCCTTTGCGAAGTCATAACAGGCTCTACAAGCTCTGACCAGTCCCCCCAGCCTGTCCGGTTTCTCCGGGCTTCCCCAGACGAAGTTGTCAAGTAAGGAAATCCTTCTTCCACCAACAGAGACGTTGTTTCTTATTGCCTCGTCTATGGCTGAGGCGGCCATCCAGTAAGGATCGATCTTCCCGTAAATTGGGTTCATCCCGCATGAGATGACTATCCCCCTCCAAGAGTCATTGAGAGGCTTTATGACGGCTGCGTCGTTTGGTCCCGCGTTTTTCCCCTGCAGAGGCTTCAAGACTGTGTTTCCCTTGACCTCGTGGTCATATGTTCTTATGACCGACTCCTTGCTTGCGACGTTCGGTGAAGACAGCACCCCTAGGAGGTCTCGCGTAAGATCTGAGGGTTCGGAGAAGTCAGGCTCTGCGTAGTCTAGCGCTCTCCATTCCGCAACCCTTTCAGCCTTTGGAGGACCGAACAGAAAGGGCAGGTCAAGTCCAGCAACCGTGTATCCCTGATAATCGACCTTTACGGTCTTTCCCTTAATGAAAACGCCTACTGGAGTTGCCTCGACGCCCTCGCTTTCGAATATCTCTAGAACTTTTTCCAGATTTTTCTCTCTCACGGAAAGGAGTATTCTCTCTTGGGACTCGGAGACGTAGATCTCCCACGGAGCCATGCCAGGATACTTCAAAAGAACTTTTTCAAGTTCTATGTCAACCCCACACCTTGATCTGTGTGCCATTTCACCTGCAGCGCAGGAGAAGCCTCCCCCGCCGAGGTCTGTTATGGCAGAGCCCAGCTTCTGTCTTCTTATTTCAACAACAGCGCGCTTCAGCTTCTCCTCTTCAATAGGGTTTGCTACCTGAACTGCCGGTCTCGAGACTTTCTCCGATTCTTTTGTCAGCTCCGCTGAGGCGAAGGTGACTCCGTGGATGCCATCTCTTCCAGTCTTTCCACCAGCCAAAACCGCTATGTCACCTGGCTTCGTGTCTCTTGTAAACTCTTTAGTGGGGAGAATCCCGATGCAGCCGCAGTAGACTACTACATTACCAACGTATCCGTCGTCGAAGTATATGGCACCGTTGACGGTTGGTATGCCCATGTTGTTTCCATAATGGCCTATGCCCGCGACAATTCCTCTGAACAAGTATTTTGGATGCTTTGTTCCCTCTGGAAGTCTGCTGTATTCATAATCTAGGGGACCAAAGCACAGAACATCTGTGCAGGCTATAGGATTGCCCCAGACTCCCAGTATGTCTCTGATGACGCCGCCTGTACCGGTGGCTGCTCCTCCGAAGGGTTCTATCGCTGACGGGTGATTGTGGGTCTCAACCTTCACTGCAATCGCATAGCCGTCTTCGAACTCAACTATGCCCGCGTTGTCCTCGAAAACGGAGATACACCAAGGAGGGTTCAGTTCCTTCGTCGCTCTGGCTATGTACTCCTTAAACATGCTCGCTACGACTAACTCCCCGTCAGGCGAGACTACATCTCCCTTGAAAGTTCTGTGATAACAGTGCTCAGACCATGTTTGGCCTATGGTTTGAAGCTCGACGTCAGTCGGGTTTCTCCCCTTGCCTGAAAAATATTCTTGAACGCTCTTCATTTCCCTAAGGTCTAAGCCGATTCCCAGCTCCCGACTGACTTGAAGAAGCCCCCTATCATCCGCGTCCAACAGGTTAATCTGTGTGAGTTCGAAGGGCACGCTTTTCCTCGTGTAGAGGTCGGGGCTCATCTGACTTCCTCTATTGTAAAGCTGTAATCATCTTTGGTTGGATTTGCCAGAAGTCTCCTACACATCTCATCCACTCTTTTCTCGGCTTCTTCCTCAGAATCCCCGTCAAGCACGATCCTGTAAACCTTGCTCACCCTTACAGTTTCGACCGGGTACTCTAGGTCCTTCAAGGCTTCTGCGACGGTTTCACCTTCAGGGTCAGAATGTCCCGGTTTGAGACGGATCTCTACTTCAGCCTGATACATCATAAAATATAATTAAACAATTAAAAATTTAAATGTTACGTAGCCGGAAATTTAACCTTTTGATTAAAAACTTCATCGACCCGCACTTTTCCTCGAATGACTTTTCCGCTCAGACGCTGGAGAGAAGGCTTAGGTGCGACTGTCAAAGGGACGCAGCCCGACGCAAGCATAAACAATAAAGGCAGCAAAGTGCCCTAACTGGCAAAATTCCGGCCTTGCTCCATTCTACTCATAACGGCATATAAGCATTGAAGAAAGCTGTCTGTTGATCATGTCGTTTTCGCGTACTAGTAGAGTTCATGTATGGTCGTCGCCCGCCCGATTTAGGGAAAAATTCTAAGGGTACTTATGCCTAACGATTTATTGGTGCGAAGATATGCCGATCTCGGGGAAAATGTATGTTTGGAATGACAGAGCGAAAAACGTTCCAGAAGAGTCTGGAGTCTACGTCTTCTACAATGAAAATAGGTTTCTAATCTACATAGGGCAAAGCACGAATATCAGAGAGAGTTTTGCTCATTACTTGAAAACAGACTTCTCCAAAGACCCTCGCAAACGTGAAACCGAATATTATAAGAGGGAGCCCACTTCAAAGCCTGAAGACAGAATGAAGGAGCTTCTCGACGAACACAGACAAAAGTACGGCGAGCTTCCCAGATGTAACCTTCCTCCACAATCGCCTAAGAAAGGAGTCGCTAGCGAGTCGGGATTCTACTTCTACGAGGAAATAGACAAACCGCTCCACAAGGCAGCCTTCAGCCTAGAAGATTTCTCAGAGAAAATAAGAAAGGTTCCAGTCGCTTCTCTTGAGTTCCATCAAAAAAGAGGTGACTTCGCCAGATGGATTCACGACGTTTTCAAGGAGACACAGCTGGCTGAGAAGATTGAAAATGTATACAAAACTGGCGAAGACCTCAGAAGAGAAATCTTAAACGCTCTAAGTAACCCGCATATTGCAGAATGTCCCAAGTGCGGGACTCAAACGAATCCACGTAAGACGTGGAAGATGGCTGGGAGGCCAAGTAAGACTGGTGAAAAACTACAGCTTACGATAGGCTACTACAAATGCCCAAAATGCAATGAAGCGTTTCGAAAAGCGATCGCAAAAGAAAAAATAATGGCTTCCTAAGCCCTTGCTTCGTGCATACACACGTAAAAAAGGAAATCCGAGAGATTCAGATGATAGAAGAGGAACCCAAGCCTGCCGTATACGCCCCGACTCGTAAAAAGCAGGTAAGAGTGGGGCGAGGTTTCAGCCTAGAAGAAATCAAACTGGCAGGATTAACCCTTCATAAAGCGAAACTGCTGGAGATACTCATCGACCAACGGAGACGGACAACCCATCCCAAGAACGTAGAGACGCTCAAAGAACATCTCCAGATACCGATACCCCTCACTGGGATAAAGGGCATCGGAAAAGCCACAGAAGAAGAGCTAAAGATCGCAGGTATCCTCGATGCTTATGATCTGGCTAATGCAGACATTGACACCCTAGCTGAGAAGGTTCCTCGTTCAAAGAAAACCTTGAAAGGATGGCAGGGGGAAGCCCAGAAACTTCTAAAGAAATAGATGTTAGAAACGGTTGTGAATCGAAAAAATACGCTCACAAAGACAAAAAAAGTCTGAAGAAATCGTTGCAAAGGCACCTATCATCCGACTCTAATCCTCTGCGATTATGAGACGAAGTACATGTTTACCATCACAGCCGAATGCAGTAAATGTGGAAGAACCTTCCTATACGATGAAGTGCTCACTGTTTGCACAAACTGTAGTGGAGCGCTTTTGTTTCGATACGATCTAGCTCAGGTCGCCAAAAAGGTTTCCAAGAGTGTCTTGGAGAAGAGGAAAGATACTTTCTGGAAGTTCATGGAGTTGCTTCCTCTCTCCTCCTCTGCAAGTATAGTCTCTCTCGGAGAGCCATACACTCCAACTTTTCGACTTCCAAAAGCTTGGGGAGCCACTTTTAGAAACGTCTACATTAAGGATGACGGAAGACTTCCAACCGGGACGTTCAAGGCCAGAGGGATGGCTGTGGCGGTTTCCAAACTTGCAGAGTTGGGCATAAAAAGTGCTGCAATTCCCTCCGCGGGGAACGCTGCTGCGGCGCTTGCTGCTTATGGAGCAAAGGCTGGAATGGAAGTCTACGCCTTCTTGCCGAAAGACGTGCCTGAAAGCATCCTTATGGAATGCGTGTTTCTAGGCGCTAAAGTGTATCTCGTTGACGGGTTGATAAACGACGCGGCTGGAATCGTTAGAAAGCTTGAACGAAGGTATGGATGGTTTGATGTGTCAACCAGCAAACAGCCCTATAGGTTTGAAGGATACAAGGCTATGGCGTTCGAGATAGCGGAGCAATTTAACTGGGATCTACCGGATACTGTATTCTTCCCAACCGGCGGGGGAGAGGGGATCATAGGTCTCTGGAAAGGGTTTGAAGAACTAACGGAGCTTGGTTGGACTGAAAAGATTCCACGTTTGATTGCTGTTCAGTCTTCGGGTTGCGCCCCACTCGTCAAAGCATACAACAAAGACGGGCCTGAAGTAAAGGAAGCATGGAAAGACGCTGAGACTATTGCAGCTGGTTTGAGAGTGCCCTATCCATACGCAAGTTATCTGATATTACGTGCAATAAGAGAAACTGGTGGAATGGCAGTGGCGGTAGACGATAAAGAGATAATCGCTTCGATGAAAATCTTCTTCAAGATGGGCGTGTATGCATGTCCCGAAGCGGCTTCCACTCTGGCGGCGTTGAACAAACTCGAAAATGAAGACGCATTTGATCAAAACGAGAAGACGCTTCTATATCTAACTGGCAACGCGATAAAATACTTTGATGTCATGCAAATAGAAAGGGACAAAATCCCAGTGTTAAGCAGAGACACAAATTCATTGGCTTAAAGTCTGTATCATCTCAGTTCGATTCTTTCTCCTTTGTAGGATGCAACGATTTTTCCGGTGTCGGTTGCGGTTCCGATCTTCTCAGCTTCGATCTTGCCCTTTTCAAGGCTGGCAATCACACTATCCGCATCGCCCTTATCTGCTACAACCGCGAAGCCCCATCCCATGTTGAAGGTCTTCAGCATCTCCTCGTCTGTTAAGGCTCCTCTGACTTCTGAGGCTGTCTCTTGGATCAGCCTGAATATGGGCTGCGGCTTGAAGTTGTTGAACTCGAATCCTATTCCCCTGGAAAACATCATCAGTCTGTCGAACTTCAGATAGGCGTCGCCTGTGATATGGACCAGCCCCTTTATCTGGTGCTCCCTGGAAACGTCCATCACCGGTTTTACGTAGATTCTCATTGGTTCCAAAACTTCATAGACAACTTCCCGGTCAAGCCCCTCTGGAATATCGTACGGCTCATACATTCCGCCCCACCGCTTGAAGAGGACCTTTCTCGCCAGAGACACACCATTACTGTGGACGCCAGAACTCGGTAAACCAATCACAACATCTCCAGGTTCGATGCTATTTCCGAAGACTATTTCTTCCCTAGATAACTCACCTATGCAGGCAATAACCATGTCGAAGCCCTTTCCTTCAGCCACACCCTTAACTACTTCTGCCACATCCCCTATCTCCCCGCCTGGCACCACACACTCCGCCTCAGCTGCACCCTTAACTATACCTTTCATCCACCCCTCCACCAGCTGAGGATCAGAAACTTGTGCGTGGATATTATCAACTATGGCTAGTGGTCTCGCGCCTGATCGGATCACATCGTTTACAGCTAATGCGACCGCGTCGATGCCAATAGTGTCATACTTGTTCGCTAGCTGTGCCACAAGAACTTTGGTTCCGACGCCCTCGATGGCGAAGTCAAGATATCCTGTGGCAAAGGGGAAAATCTTACCGTATGGAAGGTCAATCACTTTTCCATATCTGCAGAATCTGTAGGTTTCTTTAAGCAGCTTCAAGGCTTCTTTGGATTTGGCTCTTAGTTCTCGGTCTACACCCGCCTCCGCATAAGTGAACTCCTTGGACACCGAGTACACCTTATGGCTTAGGTGACTATTTCTGGAAGTTGTTTGCTTTTCCACGCTCGCCTTATTTCCAGAGCTATTCTGTCGCCCATGCTCATTGTCTTCTGGTACTTGGCGTTAGCGTACTGTGAGCCTATTCCCATGTGGGTGTTCGTTCCCCCACCGTGTCGCAACGCGACGTCTTGTGTGTATGGGATATGCATGTATGCCTCCTCACCTTTGGGCACGTCGTATAAGCCGTATTCAACCGCCATATTAGGACCTATTTTTTCCCAGGTGATCAGGGTTTGCAGGCACCATGCGCCGATTATTCCCGGCGGCTCGTGTTTTCTGGTTGCCAGCAGGAAGGCGTCAGCGAATCTGTGGACGTCTTTCAGCAATGATTCTCGGAGGCTCATGGGCACGTGACACGTGACCTCAAAGGATGGAACCTTCTTGATCTTCTCTTGAACATCAGCTGGCAGCCTCTTCAAGCCATCTAGTATGGTCTCTCGCCTTTCGTCTATGGATAAGAACTGGTTTGCCAAGCAGACTCTCGCGTTCTCTAGGCTTGCCTTGTATAGTTTGGCGTACCAATCATCGACATCGCCCCAGTCTTTCTGTGCGTCTAGGGGTGAGAAGAAGAAGTTGAAGTTTGCATGTGGGCCAAGGACTATCTGCTCGACTCTGGCACTCTCTAAACCTTCTCTGCTGAGGTTTCCCAGCTCCATCTCTTGCTTAACTTTCTCCTCCATATCGTTCGAGTCAGCGGCGAAGATGAACTCCCTCTCAAACTCTCGATGCGCGTGTTCTGCCTTCAACAAGAGAGGGTTGGCAATGAATTCTTTGAACTCCATCCCGCTTTCGTGAACCTCATATTCATAGGATTTGGGGTACGGAATACCAGCTTGTTCAGCGAACCAGTAGTAATCTTTCTCGATCTCCCCACGATTTTCGATTTTCAGTAGTCTTCGTGAGCCTACAATAGGTACGGCAAACTTGTTTTCGATGACGCTGCAGTGTTCGTCGCCACCAACATAGACGGAGAAAGCCCGGTTAGGAATCTGGAGACATTCTAAGGCTATCAGATCGTCAACGTATTTGACGATGTCTGAATAATTTTCCAGAACTACTATTGCACTCTTCCAGTCGGCTTTCTTCTTTATGTCTGCGGGGTCTTTGGCAACGATGAGGTCTCTGCGGGCAACGCTTGCCAAGTCTTCTATGACTTCGTCGGGTTCTCCCACCATCGGATTCTGAAGGTATATTCTTGCCCTTTGAGGTGTTGTGTAGATTATTGTTCTCAGTTGGTGGTTTCTCTGCCCCATCCACGCGTCTAGCGCGGAATGAGACCCAAGGTTGAGTCCGATTGGCTTCTCATAGGATCTCACAACCTCCTGCATCTCTTCTCGCTCTATCATTTCAGAATCTCCTCCCAGTCAATCGTTCATACGCCTCTATATATTTTCTTGAAGTTTCCTTGATAATATGTTCAGGCAGGCTTGGAGCAGGGGGCTGTTTGTTCCAGCCAGTGGATTCCAGATAGTCTCTGACATCCTGCTTATCGAAGCTGATTTGACTCTTCCCGATCTCGTATCTGTCTGAGGGCCAGAAACGGGACGAGTCTGAAGTAAACAGCTCATCAATAAGAATCAGATCCCCAGTATAGAACCCGAACTCAAGCTTGGTGTCTGCGATGACAATTCCGTTCTTTTCGGCTCGGCTCCAGGCGCTCTCATAGAGTTGCAGGCAGCTTTCTTCGATCTGCTCAAAAGCATCTTTACCAATTTTTTCGATGACATCCTTTTTTGTCATCTTGATGTCGTGGCCTACCTCAGCTTTTGTCGTGGGGGTCAAGATTGGTTCTGGCAGTCTTTCAGCTTTCCTCAGACCAGACGGTAGTTTGATTCCGCAAATCTTCTTTCCTTTTATGTAGCTTCTCCAAGCTGAGCCGTAGAGATAACCTCTCACGACGAACTCGATCTTTATCGGTTCGGCTTTTCTCACGAGGACAGTCCTCGGATCAACGACATCTAAAATGTGATTGGGAATTATGTCGTCTGTTTTTCTGAACCAGAAGACTGAGAGCCTGTTGAGGGCTTCGCCTTTGCTTGGTATGGCGTTCTGGAGGACAACATCAAAGGCGGAAATCCGATCAGTTGCAACGATCAGCAGCCTGTCGCCTAAGTCATAGATGTCTCGCACTTTCCCCCTCTTATGGAGAGGAAGTGGCAGATCTGTTTCGACGACTTCGCAGCTCATCTTCATGCTCCAAGTAACGCCTTCCCTGATCAGAAACTTTCTTTTATTGCTTTGTCGGCCTCGATGATTTCCTCTCTTTTCTTTTGTTTATACGCAGCGATCTTTTTGTGGAGTGATGTATCTGCGATGGCTAGAATCTTGACCGCTGCCAAGGCTGCGTTCCCAGGTTCGGCTACGAAAAGGACAGGGATTCCTCTGGGGGTTATTGTAGACGAAAAGATTTTAGGCCATCCATATTTTGGTGAGTCAGGGGGACAGGCGATTACTGGGTACTTGGTGAATCCCGCGACTAATCCTGAGAGGGCGTCAGATAAGCCAGCGACAGTGATGTAGACGATTCTGTCCTCCAATTTTTCGTATTCTTCTAAAATCTTCAGTAGCTCCCTCGGCGTCCTGTGTGCAGAGGCTATTCTGAACTTGCACCTAATGTCGAAATGCCTGAGCGAATCGGCTATGGTAGCAGCAAAATCGGCATCGCTTTTCGAACCCATCAAAATTACGACTTTCTGATCTGGCATAATGGTATAGTTTAGATAGAACCTGTATAAAAGCGAGAAAAACTTGAGCCTGTGACACCTAGGTTAATAAGCCAATGGAGGCGATGCCATGGCTTCAGGAAGTTTTCCCAGGGAACCGGAGTGTGTGGAATGTAACATGGTATATCTATCCAGAATGCATGCATCAATATACTGCTTTCGCATTCTCCCGGAGCTCCATAATTATCGCTTGTTTCAAGGCTTGATTCAAGATTTCGACCTGCCTACGTTGGGGATCTATGATCGTTCTATGTGGCATCGCTAAGGCTTCCCTACTAAGAATCTTGTTTGGATCCATCCCCCACGCTTCAATAATGGTCTTGAGTTGTTCCACTTTTGAGAGCCTCGACGATCTTTCTTTTTACCGACTAGCTTACTATCTGAACTCCCACTCACAATAAGGGTCGCCTATCGCAATACACCTTGTTTCTCTAACATGCTGATTCTTGACGACGGAGAAGAAACCGTTTAGAAATCCTGTGGTGAAGTAGCACGAAGGGCTCTTGATCTTCGTGGTGAACAGTTTCGTCTGAGAGCTCTCACAGTTCTCCACTATTCTGATGGTTTCACCCATCGTAACCTTTCCAACCTTGCATTGGTTTAGGAAATCTAGAATACGCTTCACAGCCTCATCCTCACTTAACTCAGCTTCCAACAGGCGTTCCCCGACCTGCTTTCCCGCCCTGGCGCCTCCCATCCCCAACACCATTCGGTACCTCTCACCCGCTAGAGCGGGAAAGACCATGGCGTGCACGACCCTGTGGATGTTCACCATGCTTCCCAGCGTAGGCCTCGCCAAGAGCGGCTTTCCATGGAGCAGAAACTCTATGAGGTGACGCATCAACCGTTCATGTATCCTTTCGATCACCAAGATGTCTTTCTCCAAAGAATCCTGCAGCTCGTCGATTCCCCCTGGCAGTAACTTAAATTCACAGTATGGGTCCCCTAACCCGATGCACTTCGTCTCTATCGCGTTCCAGTCCCTCTCAAGTCCTTGCCAGCTTTCAAATCCCTTTATCGAGCCTGCCAATGTAGGCAGAAAATAGAAAGCCATCGTTGCACCGACGTCTTTGAATCCCCAGCATTCGGAGGATTCGTACATTCTAAAGTAGTGTTCGTCGGTCTTCGATGCGTCTTCAAGGTACTCCACTTCAAGGTATTCCAAGAATTTTTTCGACTGCTGAAAAAAATACTTCGCCGTTTTCTTTATGTCTTTCACCTTGCTAAAGCTCTTCGGCATGAATCTGAGGAGAAGGCTCTTTGGCCAGGGAAACATGGCGCGCTTGACCGCTTCATTCTCCCTTATCAGCTTGAACATAGCGGGCCCGTCCTCCTTGTTCATCTCGTACACCATCATTGGGAACCGTTTCGGGTCCCAGAGCATCCCGCTCCAGTGGGCGAAGTTGGGCCAGAACAGGTTCACGAAGTCTCCAACCTCCCTTCTCATCACTGCCTCATCTCCACGAATGTACGCTGCTAGCACCTCAGGGTTGAAGACACGTTCTTCTAATCCAATGGGTTCGAGTTCGATGGGGGCTTCAATGCTAACCGACTTCAACTTAGGGTGCTTCACGACGTTCAAGAGATGCTTCCCCTCGCTCGTTTCCATCTTTATTACTCCATTGGAGATGCTCATCATCGCCACGAGGTCCTCCAGTTTCCCGCACCCTTCGTCGATACACGCTAATACGGCGTTTCCCTGAGCTGCCAATCTCAAAAGGGTCATCCTCATGAACCTTAAAATTCCTACGCCGCTCAGGAGGTAGGGTGAAGTCAAGGAGTCGAAGATCAGCAAAACGTTTTCACCCATCGTTTCCTGTAGCTTGGATATGGCAATACTCAGACTCGTCAGATCCTCAGAAGAAGCAACCAAAGTGTCTGATCGAACCACGCTGGGAAGCCCCATCGTTTCGTGAAAAGCATCGACAAAGCCAAGAGGGTGAAATAACTCTTTACCTAATCCTTTCGCTCTGAGTAACTCCTCAACTACCAATGGACTTGATTCGGTTGTTACATAAATGATGGGGCTCAGCTCAATATTGCTGAGAGTGGTTTGCTGGCAGAAGGTTGTTTTGCCTGATCCTGGTGGTCCAACCAATAATATTAGATTCTTAGACGGTATTTCTTGGAGCTGACTTACAGAAACCAACCTTAACCCCACTACTAAGTAAAGAAATACAAGTTTATTTAACTTATTTAGCGATCAGACAAAATATGTTTAGAAAATAAACTGCATTGCTGTTATGTTAGTGAACTCACTTTCTCAATCTTGCATTAAAAGCTAACTATATAACATAATTTTTAGCTTCTCTAAGACAAAAAAATAAAGGAGTGCAGGGTATGCTGGTGTCAGCTCCACTAAAGGTGGGTTCGAGCCCAACCCCACCTCACATAGTTAATGAATTATTCTGAAGTTTTTTGCTATTTGCTCTTAGGCAAGAGGGAGGGATCCCCTCGCCTAGACACCCGTTCGGGTGTCCTACCCCTCGCCCTCAACCCAAAGGGTGAGAGGTACTGTGTGGAAGTAAAGGCAGGATCAGCCTCGGTATCGGATATTCGCCAGGTATTCGCCGACAGCGAGATACTCGGATTGAAGCCTCTACTGGTCTGTAAGGGATTTGCAGACGAGGCTGCGGAAGCTGTAGCCAAAGAACTCAAGGTAGAACTCGTAAGGCTGAGTGAATACTACATCCTTCTGGAACCGGAAGAGCTTGAGGTAGTAGTGAGAACAGCAGTTCAAGATGTTCTGGACAGCTACGGCTTCTACCCTCTGCCAGCCTGGAGAGCTGTCGAAGAAGAGGACTTGGAGTTGATGGAGAAGATAGCTGAAGCAGAAGACTTCACTGAAGCAGCGAAGTCCCTCCACCTAAGCACAGAAGAACTTGGGCAAACGATCGGAAGGCTCAGGCAGAAAGGCGTTTTCCCCCAACGAGGCCATGACTTCACAGCTTTGAAAGAACATTCCCAACAGATCATTCATCGCTACGCCTTGCTCCATCGGCTGGATGAGATCGAGAAACGGCTAAAGCGAATAGAAGAGTCTCTTTGAGCTGAGATCGATTCCTATAGTATCCTAAGTATTCCCCTTGTAAGGGATCAAACAGAGAAATCTCAGTGCTTCATGCCCCAGATTTTCAAAGTGGTGAGGAACATTTGGCGGGATAAAGATGACGTAGCCAGGACCAACACGTTTCTTCTCGTCTCCGCAAACAACCGATCCACGGCCATCTAAAATAAAGGTTTCATGTTCCCAGTCGTGAGTGTGGTGCACTGATTGGTCCCCCGGCGCGATTTCGAAGTATCTCATTGCAAAGTTCTCTGCACCATCATCCTTCGTTATCAGCCACCTCACTTTAACCGCTTCAAATCCTGGCGCTTTCACGTCCTCTTGTTTTATTTCGGTGAAGTGAACAGCCTTAAATCCCAATGTTGTCACCTTCTGATTGTTAGTCTTGGACATTTATAAAGTAGGCACAAACAAGCTTCACCGTGAATTCAGTTAAGCAACGGCTCGTTTCTAACCGTTTTTTGTGTTCAGAATCCTATCTGCTTACGTAGCTATTCTATTTAGACCTAAAAACTATCTCCGGATCTCTTCTACGTAGGGGTCGTTGCGGTTTCTGCCTCTGATAAGGGAAGAAAACCTACGAGATGAACCTCGCTTCCGCAACTGTTGCATCGGATTATCAATTCCTCCAGAGATTCGTTTTTCATCTTGGTCTCCAAGATTGTGTAGACAGTTTCCGTTTCGTCCTCTGGAGATATTATGACTCCACAGTTAGGACAAGGGAAGTCTCCATCACCCTCTATCTCAGTGAGGTTTACCTTGTGAACGGCTGATCGCTTCATCGTCGTTATTTCCTCAATTGACAGCTTGATAATTAAGCGTTTATAAAACGTTTATGAAAGGCGGGTCTATCTTTTTAATATCTTCCCCCGTATAGGATACCCATTGCCACCGTTAAGACCTTGCAGTATGTGTGGAATACGCCTTTTCTTCATAAAATCCCATAAAAAACCTTTAAATCTAAACTCGGAACTCATAAGAGGTTTTGAACTGATCTGCGATGGAGGTGCGTGTGATAGAATGGATAAGGATGAGATAGTTGAGAGGGTTAAAGAGGAAAAAGTTGATTTTATCGACCTCATGTTCTCTGACCTTTCAGGGCGTCTAAAAAGTGTCACAATCTCCCCAAGAGAACTGGAAGACTGTCTTCACAACGGGAAATGGTTTGACGGCTCCTCGATAGAAGGCTTCACAAGAATACATGAAAGCGACATGCTGCTAATTCCCGATGCATCCACATACATCCTTCTACCCTGGCCACGAGACAAGAAAAGAGTCGCGAGGATGATCTGCGATGTTCACGAGCCAGGTAAAACCTCCTTTGCCGGCGACCCCCGATATGTTCTAAGAAGGATTCGGGAAAAGGCACAGAAAAAGAGATACTCTTACCATGTTGGTCCAGAGATCGAGTTCTTCCTTTTCAGGTCAAGGGAGGAGAGAACTTATCATGACAGAGCGGGATATTTCGATTTTTCTCCGAGAGATCTGGCAACCGACATACGGGCTGTTATGGTGTCGACCCTTGAAGAGTTAGGAATACCCGTTGAGATGTCCCATCATGAATGCGCCCCAAGTCAACATGAGATAGACATAGAGTATTCTGACGCTTTAAAGAGCGCTGACAACGTGATGGTTCTCAAGCAGGCTATTAAAACGGTCGCGGACGATAATGGGTTACATGCGACCTTTATGCCTAAACCGGTCTTCGGCGTCAACGGAAGCGGGATGCACACCCATCAGTCACTACTTAACAAAGATGGAGAGAACATCTTTTACGACAAAACAGATGACTACAAGCTGTCTTCTCTAGCCTACCATTTCATGGGAGGCCAGCTCAAATACATCAGGGAAATGGTAGCTGTATTGTGTCCAACCATAAACAGCTACAAGCGCCTTGTTCGGGGATACGAAGCCCCAGTTTATATCTGTTGGGGCCAGAGAAACCGATCTGCCCTAATTAGAGTTCCAAGGTACAGCGTGGGCAGAGAGAAGTCGACCCGACTCGAGTTGAGATGCCCTGATCCCAGCTGCAATCCGTATCTCGCCTTTGCAGTGATGTTAGCTGCAGGTCTGAAGGGAATAGAAGAAAAGATCAAGCCACCTGATCCCGTTGAGGAAGACGTTTATGAATTTGACGACAGAAAACTCGCAAAGTTCTACATCAAAACCTTGCCCGAAGATTTGGGAGAGGCAATACAGGAATTAAAAGAAAGCAGATTCATGAGAGAAACATTAGGAGAGCACGTTTTCAACAAGTATCTTGAAACAAAGACGACTGAATGGAAAGAGTTTCAAAAAAGCGTTACAGACTGGGAGCTCAACAGATACAGAAATCTATAGATCTTCTTAACTTTAATCAAAACGTTCACACATGTAGATCCAAATGAAACTTCAGCGCCTTGAGTTCACACTCACCACGCGCTGCAATTCTCGACGTATCCACTGTCAAGCCGAAGCTTCTCCGGCGAAAAGCGAGGTGATGGCTGTAGAAGATGCAGGCGATTACCTGACTGCCGCAGCTGCAGTTTCAAAGCTAGAATCTTTCATGATATTCGGCGGTGAACCTATGCTCTATCCCGAAAGAGCAATAGCCATAATAAAGAAGGCCCGCCAAATGCGAATTCCAAAAATCGAGATGATAACAAACGGCGTATGGGCAAAAACGGGGAAGCCGCCGAAGAGCTAGCGATGAAGTTGAAAACCGCAGGACTCAACTCTATTCAGATAAGCGTGGACGCCTTTCATATCCAATACATTCCGACTAAGTATCCGCGCAATGCTGCCTTAGCTTCGCTAAAAGCAATGATAGAAAACGTCACATGGAATGTTGCAGTCATAGGATCAGTAGGCGCTACAAACGAATATGACAAGAAGACAGCTCAAATACTAAAAAAGCTCCAAACCATAGGAATAGATGCCCATACGGTCAAAATCATACCAGCAGGACGCGCAATACACAATCTACGTCAGTATTTCCAACATATCTCATTACATGGACCCTGCGAAGGAGAATCGTTGACAGGTAATACTCTGACAGATCCCGAAAGTATCTGCGTCGAACCCTCAGGCTCAGCCTGCATATGCTGGAACCTACCAATCGGAAACGCAAAAAGCGTCCCACTAAGACGGTTAATAACAGATTACGAATGGCAAAAAAATGCAATCACTAGAATTCTGGTGAAAGAAGGTCCAACAGGACTGCTAAGCCTTCCTGAAGCATCTAGCTTTCGATTCCAAGAGAAACAGTACATCAACAAATGTCACTTATGTATAGAAATTAGAAGATCCCTCAAACCATACTATCCAAACGCGTACTCTTGAAAGCGCGCCAGAAGTCCCAGTGCACGTGTAAAATGTTTTTCAACAAGGGGGGAGGCAAACCCAAAAGGCTATAATCTGCAATGAGTTATGAAAGAGCTTCCTTGAGATTTAAGGATGATGAACCGTGCCCGAGGACAAGGCTGAAGGGGGAGGCAGACCACTAACCAAGCGCGCGGTCATCTTCGGCTTTCTGCTTGGGATACTGTACACCTTTGTGGGTATATATTTGAGCTACAAAGTCGGGATGGTAGCCATGGGAGGCATCTTCCTCCTCGGATACGTCCTTCTACAACTCACGGGAAAATATGACTATAAAGAGAATGTAATTCTGATCATAATAGTGACTTCCTGTCTGCTGCCAGCCTTCGAGATCAGCGACAACATCGCTGCACTAGTAATCTACGGAGAATACTCAAGCCATAACATACCGATTTCTTTTCCGCTGTTATTCCTCATGGCAGCCGTTGGCTCTCTTTTGGGAATATTCCTTCTTATGCCGTTTAAGAAGCAGTTCCTTAAGTTGAAGTGGCCCATGGTCCAACCATCGGCAAAGATGGTGAAGGCTATCGGGGGAGGAAAACAAGAGAAGAAGAGAGCCTTTGGTTCTATGGCGCTCTCAGCAGTGATAGCCGTTGTAACACGGATTGGGGGGTTCACCACTCTAAGTTTGCCTTCGCTGCCCAGTTTCATAGGCTTTGAGGTTTCTCCTATGATGGCTGGGCTGGGTTTCTTTATTTCGTTTGCCGGCTTTGCTCTTTTGGCTGTTGGAGCTACGTATTCTCTAGTCGCCTGGTTTTTCCTCGAAGGCGCGAATCCGAATCTGGGATTTCAAGACCACATTATGCATCCATCTATCTTTTCTACGGCAATCGGCTTGATGGTAACCACAGCCTTGATAGCCATAGTGAGAAATCGAGGCGCGCTGGTGGATGCGTTCAGAAGTTTGAGGACAGCTGCTGGTCGAAAGGCTGGCGGATCGCTTCCTATCTGGCTGACGCCCTTATCAATGATTGTGCTTCCAATGGCGACGGTCGCTATGCTATACTTAGCACTTGGTTTCTTGCAAAGCGCTGCGCTTGAAGTGTTCTACATTGTAGTTATTGGGGTACCGATCGTGTTGGTGGCTGCCTTCTTTGTTGTAATGTCTTGGGGGGAGGTTGGATTTTCATCAAGTTTCAGTGTTGATATGGTTTTGGTCCTTGCAATGTTCTTATTTGCACCTGACATCGCAATAGTGCTCATCGCCTTTTCATTTCTGAATGCATATGAGATATCATCAACTAGAGTTATGAGAAACCTTAAGTTGGGTTCGCTCACTGAAGTTGCTGAAAAGGATGTTTTGAAGGCGACCTTGCTGGCAACGTTGCCAGGAGCTTTCATTGGTGCGGGAACGGTTTGGATTTTTGCCAACATTTTTGGTGGGTTGGGGACAGATGTTTTTCCATGTCCTGGAGGTTACGTTACTGGCGGTTACGTTCTTATGGTTAGAGAAGCTCTTGTGCATGGCGTTCTTCCTCCTATGTATGACCTGAGATTTCTTTTAATCGGGATTGCATCCGCCATAGTCTTTAGTTATATCCAGTCGAGAATGAAAATAGGAGCTTTCTCACCGATAACCTTGGCTATAGGTATGCTTATACCGCCAACATATGTGTTCCCAATGTTCTTGGGAGCAGCTCTCGACATCTACGTTTCAAAGAAGTACGGCAGAGACAGGCAGACGTATGATAAAGAAAGGCAAAAATGGACTGTGATAACTTCTGGACTATTTGCAGGAGAAGGAGTGATACTGATGATTGTTACCTTTGCCGCTCTTCTTCCATTACTGTTCGGTTCGTGAACAGTAGCTATGGAATCTCTCGCTGACTCTGCGGTGGGAAATGACAACTCTTATGTACATCGCTACTTTGTAAGCATACGTTGATTGTGTGGATGGGCAATTGGGCAAAAAACGAACATCGCTCGAAAGATTCCGTCTGAAAAGGGCGCTCCAAAGGTTAGGGTCAAAGGAGGGAAGGGGAACAGAGCTGGTCTCCCTCTACGTACCTCCAGATCGCCAACTCAGCGATGTCTCTGCCATGCTCAAGCACGAACACGGAACAGCCGCCAACATAAAATCTGACACAACGAGAAAAAACGTTCAGGACGCCATCACAAAGGTCATGCAGCGACTAAAACTCTTCAAGAAGGTGCCCGAAAACGGTCTAGTCATCTTCTGTGGAGCCATCCCGCAAAACGGGGGCCCTGGAAGCGAGAAGATAGAGACCTACGTGATCACCCCTCCTGCGCCCATTCAAGTCTATCTTTACCGCTGCGACTCAAGATTCCACATAGAATATTTAGAGGAGTTCTTGAGAGAAAGAGAGACCTATGGAATAGTGGTCATGGACTCAAGCGACGCCACCTACGCCACACTCAGAGGCAGACGCTTGGAAATCGTCAAGGAGATCACCTCTGGAGTACCTGGAAAATTCCGGGCCGGAGGTCAATCCGCCAGAAGATTTGAGCGTCAGCGTGAAGTCAAGCTACAAGAATATTTTAAGCGTGTCGGAGAGCATGCCGACGAGATTTTTCTTCCCATCGAAGATTTGAAAGGCATTCTAATAGCGGGTCCGGGTCCAACGAAGCAGGACTTCGAGAAGGGAGACCACCTCCATTATACACTGAAAGATAGAGTGATCTCCACGATAGACACCGCATATGTGAGCGAGCAAGGAGTTGAGGAGGTCATGGATAGGGCTCCCGAGATTCTGAGGCGCGTTCGCTACATCGAGGAGAAACAGATCATACAGAATTTTCTTGATAAGATCGGGCATGACACTGGCTTAGCCACCTATGGCGAGGGTGAAGTTAGGCGGGCTTTGGCAATAGGCGCTGTAGAAACTCTGTTGTTGTCTGAGGAACTTGATCTGGTTCGTGTTACAGTGAAGTGTACGGCTTGTGATTATGTCAGGGAAGAGACTATGAACGAGAAATTGGTTAGCGGCTTTGAGCAGGCGCTGAGTGAGGAGCCTTGTCCTCAAGGTGGAGCGCCGGCTCTTTTTGTTGAGGACGTTAAAGATCTGGTTGATGATTTGGCTGAGTTGGCTGATGAGGTTGGAGCTGATGTAGAGGTTATATCGGTTGAGACGGAAGAAGGACAGATGCTGCTGAAGTCTTTTGGGGGTATCGCTGCTGTTCTTCGTTTCAAGCTTCAGGGCTAATATGTCGTGATGAATCGAACGTTGGGGCAGTCCTGCACCTCTCTGCCCTCGCCCTTTCTGGGTATGACTATGATCTTCTGTATTTTACACGTTCCTTGGACGTCTTCTAGGGCCTGGTCTATGATGTGGGCGCTCTTTTTGCTTCCCGCGTGGATCGTCAGCGTTTTGATTTGGGTGTTTAGGGGTATGCTCTTTTCGGCTTTCTCTCTTCTTATCTCTCCTATCACGGCTATTGCTAGGTCGCCGTACTTCTCGGCTTCTTCGTCGGTGATGGCTTCGTCTGGTTCTGGCCATGGGGAAGCGTGGATGCTCTTGTGCTTCTTGTCTTCGGCATACATGAGTTGATAGAGTTCTTCGGTTAGGTGTGGGATTATGGGTGCGAGGAGTTGGAGTATTCTATAGATCGCTGTGTATAGTGTATACTGTGCTGCTTTCCGTTTTTCTTCGCTGTATGTTTCGGGGTTGTACAGTCTGTGTTTTATGGCTTCGATGTATTGGTCGCAGAGTTGGTGCCAAGTGAAGTTTCTTATTTCTTCTATGGCTGTGTTGAATTGGCATTTTTCAAGGGCTGCTGTTGCTATTACAGTGGCTCTCTCAAGCTTGCTTAGGAGCCATCTGTCTAAGAGTTGTAGCTCAGGCTTCTCTCTTGGTGTATAGTCTTTGAGGGCGAGGCTTGCAAATCTGGCGGCGTTCCAGAGTTTTATCTGGAATCTCCATCCGTACTCTACGTCTGGCCATCTGAAGGGTATGTCGGAGCCTGTTGTTCCGCCTGCGGCTGCCCATTGTCTTGGGGCGTCGGCTCCGTACTTGCTGAAGACCTCTGGGGTGGCTACATAGTTGCCGAGGGATTTGTGCATCATTCTTCCGTCTGTTCCAAGGACCATGCCGTTGATGAGGCAGCTTTTGTAGGGGGTTTGATTGAAGAGGGCTAGATGGCGGACCATGAGGTAATAGGCCCATGTGCGTATGATGTCTGTGCCTGACGGGTGGACGTCGGCTGGGAAGCGTTTTTGCCAGTCCTGTCTGTGTGGCCAGCCTGCGTGGACCGCGCATGAGATAGAGGAGTCGAACCATGTGTCAAGCACATCTATTTCTGGAGTGAAATCAGTAGAGCCGCATTTTGGGCATTTGTCTGTTTTGGGTGGTTCTTTTCTTGGGTCTATTGGGACCCATTCCTTTTCTGCCAAGATGATCTCTCCACATTCTTTGCAGTACCAGATTGGGATAGGGGTTGCGAAGATTCTCTGTCGGCTGATGACCCAGTCCCAGTCTAGCGATCGGGCCCAGTCTATGAGGCGGGATTTCATGTAGTCTGGGTACCACGTGATTTCGTTGGCTGTTTTCTCTACTTTTGGGGTTAATTTGAGGGTTTTCATGAACCATTGTTTGCGTTCTAGGATTTCTATGGGTGTCTTGCATCTCCAGCATTGGCCTACCTCTTGCTGGAGTGGTTCGCTTCTTTCTAGGAGGCCTTGTTTTTTAAGGTCTGTTAGTATGATTTTTTTGGCTTCTTGAACAGTCATCCCAGCGTATTTTCCTGCGCTTTCTGTCATTCTGCCAGCTTCGTCTATGGACATGATTACTGGTAGTTTGCGTGTCTTCACGCATTTGACGTCTGCTTTATCTCCATAAGTGCATATCATTACGATGCCAGTCCCAAAGTCTGGGTCTACGAGTTCGTCTGTGATTATTTTGACGGGTCTGTTTGTGGTTGGGACTTGGATGGCTTTGCCTACATATTTTTTGTAACGCTTATCGTCTGGGTGGACTGCGACTGCTACGCATGAGGAGAGTAGTTCGGGGCGTGTTGTGGCTATTATTACTGCTTTTCCGTCTTCTAGCTGGAATTTTATGTGGTGGAGTTGGCCTTGTTTTGGTGTGTGTTCTACTTCTGCGTCGGCTATGGCTGTTTCGCAACGCGGGCAATAGTTAATGGGGTGGGTTCCTTGGTAGAGGTAGCCTTTTTTGTGGAGGATAATGAAGCTGAGTTGCGTTTTGCGCCAGTAGTCTGGGTTTCGGGTTTGGTATTCTGTTGTCCAATCTATAGAGCAACCTAGGCGTTTTATGGCTGTGCGCATGATGTTGATGTACTTGTCTACGAATTGGTTGCAGAGTTTGATGAATTCTTCTGGTGCTAGGTCTGTTTTTTTGATATTGTAGTGTTCTTCTGTTTCGACTTCGGTGGGGAGGCCGTGGCAGTCGAAGCCTTGGGGGAAGAGTACATTATAGCCGCGCATGCGTTTGTAGCGGGCGAGTATGTCGAAGTAGGTGTGGTTGAGGGCGTTGCCCATGTGGAAGTCGCCTGAGGGATACGGCGGCGGAGTATCGATGGTGAAGATTGGGCGGGAGTGGTCGTTCCAGTCGAAGCGGTAAATGCCTATCCCTTCCCACTTCTGTTGCCACTTCTTCTCCGTTTCTAGAAAGTTGCATTTTTTGGGCAGTGTCTTCATGTGTTGATCCTCGCCAGACGATGATTATGCCTAGGGGATTAGTATGGATGAAATAATAAAGATATCCTCAGGCATAGAGCAGAGGAAGGACGAGCGAAGAGAAAGATAGCGCCCTCCGATAACAGAATGTGAGAAAATAGAATGGGTAAGTGTCTCATGTGTGGCAAAGAAACCTAGCAGATGCGTTCGATCCTGTTTCATATTTCTCCATATTCCTATGAAACAGTATTTCTTGAAGGCCGCTCATACATTCAGCCGCCACAAAACATTCATAACCCGCGGATATGCCATATCAACAATCCAACTATAAAAAGGAGAGAGACAAGTCATCGCCGACACAACCAAACTTCCCAAGGAGTTCTATCTTCTGACAGTGACTTCTATAACTCTCTTTCTTGCTTCCGAAACCGCACAGCCTATCCTACCCCTCTACATCACAGAAAAAGGCGCCACAACCCTCCAACTCGGCATAATAATCAGCCTCCTCTCCTTCACAACGATAGCGGCAAAAATCCCTCTAGGCATGCTAGCCGAAAAAATGGGAAGGTGGCCCATCATCCCAGCCGTCACCATCGGCCAAAGCACAAGCCTACTTCTCTACTCCCTCGCCCCAGACCCTGCATGGTTCTACCCCATACGCATCTTCCACGCCATCACCATGGCAGCCTTCGCCCCCACAGCCCTCGCCATAACACAAGACCTAGCACCCCCTAACAAACGGGCAACCACCATAGGAACATACCTAACATCCATAGGCGTGGCCAGCACTATCGGCCCCTTCCTATGCACTTTCCTCGTGAACTACGTCAACTACACCCAACTCTTCCAAATAGCCTCAATTATCCCTCTCATAGGGTTAGCACCCTTCTTGCTGATCCGACCCAAAAGCGCCCACACGCCACATCCCAAGAAAACAAACCTAAGCTTGTTCACATCATTGAAGACCATCTTTTCTTCACGCAACATGCTAATCCTAACCTACCTCCGCCTCACCTTCTCCTTCACCTACGCCTTCTTCATCACCCTCTTCGCCATCTACGCCGAAAACACCCTCCTCCTACTCCCCGCCCTCATCGCCCTCCTGTTCGGAATCAGAGGACTCACCAACATGCTATCCCGCATTCCCTCGGGAAGACTAGCAGACAAAATCGGCTACAAAATCCCCATAATCACAGCCTTCACTCTCCTAACAATAACATTCCTAACAATCTCACAAACAGACAACATTTACTTCCTAATCCTCGCCATGATCATCTACGGAGCAGCCCACGGAATCCGCGCCGTAGCAGAATGGTCCATGCTCGGCGACTACGCTCCTTCAGAAGTAGGCACAGTAGCCACAGCGTACCTATCCACCATGTTCAGCGTGGGAGCAGCCCTAGGAGCCGTAGCCGCCGGAGCCCTCACTATGATCCTCGACACCCAAACAATCTTCAAAATCGCAGCCATCATCACCCTCACAGGAGCACTCGCCATCAACCTCACAAGAACAACGCAACAAACACTCAACTAGAATAGCCCTCATATTTGAAGCCTACTAGGCTGATACAGAAGACTAAGGTCCACCCTAGGCAGGCACACACAAAATATAAACCCGCCTCCAGCCTAGAAATAACTAAGCGGGCCGGTGGTCTAGCTGGTTAACCACAAAGGGCCAAAGGACATCGCCCTCACGCGGCGAGGGTCGCCGGTTCAAATCCGGCCCGGCCCACCAAGAATTTTCTTTTGTAGAAGAACATTCATTAAGACGACTCCTTTGGGTATAGGTTCCTCCGTTGGTCATGGTTTTGGGTTTTGTTAGTCGTTTTATGTATTCTTTGAGGGCGTTTTCAGAAATCTTTGACATATTGAGTCCCAATTCTTTGGCAGCTTTGACCACATCTTCGTCTATTGAGAGGTTGACAGGTATCTTCTTTGCCACGTTTTTCACTATGCTTATTTGTGTGCATAAGTGCGTGTATAAATGTGTATATCAACGTTCTAATACGCTGAAAGTGACCTCGTGCTTGAACGCGTTCTAATTCATACTCGAAATTCATAATCGCTTTATGAATCAAGTTTGCTTGAGTTTAAGACTGAGGCTCAGGATGATTAGGTGAACCAGCATTTGATAGTGGCCAGTGGATTCGCATGGTTGGAGAGGTTATAGGGTTTATAGTTATTCCTATTATTGTAGTCGGTCTAATACTATACGTTGAGAAAGAGAAAAAAAGTTCTGGTTAAGCCATCTCCCGCTCCCTTTTACCTATTGACTCATCTTCAAATATGTTTCTCCAAGACATACTGATTGCATGCGCATGCAAGTCTCTTAAGGCGTTCACGATTTGAGTGTTTTACGGGTTTGCCAGCGTAAGACCACCTTCTGAGAGGAGGAAATCATATAGTTTTGCGCCAGCAGACCCCCAGCCAAAAGTTAGAATGACGGAATGTAGGGTTCTCTTGTTTTGGGCCAACCTTTAGATTGCTCAAAGTCTTCACATTCTCTCTCTTCCCTGATCTCGTAGTAACCTAAGACTATTCCCTTCACCCTGCATTTGCGGAGCTCCTTTTCAAACAGCTTCCCCTTGGCTACCTTTCCGGAATAGGCAGTGATTAGGTGTTTACAGTTCCAGCATTTCACCATTTTAGGCCCTCATAAGTATGGAGTAGGCATATGACAGCTATATGAAGTAGGCATATGACGGCTATAGGTTTTTCTGCCTACACACACCCTTTGATTCTTGGGTGCACTTTCCGACTCTCCTTTCTCTCCAAGCTGCTTATCCTGTCCTCGGGGATGTGCGCCCTCCTCTACAACACCTCTGAACGTGAATGGATCGTTTAAGGTTGTCCACGGATGATATCCTTGTATGGGTTAGAGATCTTGGTGAATGTGAGTTTCACTGCCTATCAAGAACATGGAAGATGTTGAAATCTTACAGAAACCCAAACTCCCCTCTTTTTTTGCATGTATGTAGAAAGCTACATAAGAGTAAATGAGCTTACTTTCAACCAGGCGGGAAAGATGAGTTTTGTTATAGGACCTTTTTTTGGGTGTTCTTGGGGCATTTATCTTAGAAAGATTGTATAGTTGGTATAAAGATACACAGAATGAGAACAAACTCAAAGAAAGCCTAAGAAGTGAGCTGGAGAAGTGTTTGGCTCTATTGACGGGTCAAGGCAACCTTCTACCAACAATGATGTGGAACTCAGCAGTCACTTCTGGTGATGTGAAACTTCTATCATATAACGAGAGAACTCAGTTGTCTGGCTTCTATTTTGAAATAGAAAATCATAACTATGAAGCAAAAAGGGTAAGAGATAGCGCAGTTGTTTCTCAGACTTTGAGCATACATTGCTACTCCGAATATTGATTCAATAGCCAAAGTTCATACAAGTTAAATCGATATTCCCAGAACCTTCAGTTGGCAAGTGATGGGCGCACGGAAACGGACGTTATCGCATGACCAAACAGTCTCTCTCTGTGGAAAACTCCGATGAGTCGCCTATTACGACACTAGAGTGCGCACAAAAGATGGAAAGCCTTGAGGACCTGCTGCTCCAAGTGACAGACAAAACGTTGAATCAGATATTCAGAGAAGAAGGCGCCAGTGTCATCTACGACTTTCTGGAGAATGAATCACGCTTGAAGCGAGAAGATATTTCGAGCAAAACTGAGGCGTTTTCTGCTGGTTTGAGGAAGCTGTTGGGTTCAGGAGCTCCGGTCATAGAGAAATTGATACTCAAAAACTTGTGTCATCAGCTTGGGTTGAAATTTGTGCAGAAAAAGGGTCATGGCTTTTCAGATTCCGTAAAGGCGTTGACGGAGAGATCTATGTGTTAGAGGACAATGTCATGCAGAGTTCAATCGAAGGTGTTTACATAGAAGAGAGAGAACTCTCGGAATCCGTGAAGGAATTCCAAACTCTGTTTGATCTCATGCCCGATCCAATCGTAATTGTTGACAGAAAAGGCACTTTCTTGGCAATAAACCGCAAAGTAGAGGAAATTACTGGCTTCAAGAGGGAAGAGTTACTTGGGCAAAATTTTCTTTGGACAAAAATCGTGACAGCAAGAAGTAAGGCTACTTTAATAAAAAATTTGACCAAAAGAATGATGGGAATGCAGCTCGCTCCATATGAAGTTGAGGCATTGACGAGAGACGGAGAAAAGATACCAGCTGAAGTCAATGCAGTAAGAATAGAATATGAGGGAAAACCAGCGGCCTTGGTTATATTCCGTGAGCTGAGGGAGAGAAAGAAAGCAGAAGAAGCATTGAGAGAATCCGAAGAAAGGTATAGGAATATTTTTGAACTGTCCCCGGATAGCATAGTAACAGTTGACACTCAAGGAGTCATCACATCCTGCAATGCAACTGCAACAAAAATGCTAGGCTATTCCAAGGATGAAATGATTGGCAAGCACTTCTCAAAGATAGGAATCCTCGGGGCTGAAGATCTTCCATATTACACGGAGCTTTTCAACTCTTTTCTGAGGGGGGAAGCAGAAAAACCGGCTGAACTTACCTTCTACCGCAAGGATGGAACCCCCTTTCTATGCGAAGTCCGCCTCAGTCTATTGAAAGAAGGAAGCAAGACCATTGGCATCCAAGCAATTTCAAGGGACATTACGGAACGCAAGAAAGCAGAAGAGGAAATGATCAGACTGTCCAGCGCAGTAAAGATGTCAACAGACGGCATCGTCGTAAGTGACATTGACGGGAAGATTATTGAACTAAATGAAGCCATCCTCGAGATGTACGGAGCTGAAAATCAGGAGGATCTGATTGGGAAAAGCTCCTTTGATTTCCTTGACCCTCAGGACCGAGAGAAGGCCTTTGCGGGAATGAAAGAAGTTCTGGCACGGGGTCATAACAAGAATGTAGAATATTGTGTTATCGCCAAGGAAGGAAACAAGCTCAATGTTGAGATCAGCACAACCCTTAGGAAAGACGCTGAGGGGAAACCGACAGGATTTGTAGGCATTGTACATGACATCACAGAGAGAAAACGCTTTGAAGAAAGGCTCTCAGCGTTGAACGCATACAGTCGGAACTTGAATATGGCGAAGAGTATGAAAAAGATATATCAGTTAACGCTGAATGCAATGGAGAAGACACTGGGATTTGAACACGCATCATTTATGGTTGTGGACCGAAATACGCTCGCTGTTGTGGATCAACGTGGATATCAATCTCTCTCTATGAGGTTGCCTCTGAACGAAAGTAGGGGTATAACTGTCAAAGTGGCGACGACAGGGCAGTCCCTTCTGGTTCCTGACACCAGAAAAGAAAGTACATACGTTGAAGGGATGCTTGGTATACGTTCCGAACTTGCCGTCCCTGTGAAGATCGGGGACAAAGTCCTTGGAGTTCTAAACGTAGAGAGCAAGACCTTTAATGCTTTGGACGAGAGAGATAAGAAGCTACTGGAAATATTGGCGTCCCACTCCGCCACCTCAATGAGTAATTTAGAGTACGCTAAGAACTTGGAAAAACTGGTTCGCAAGAGAACCAGAGAATTGAGACGAGCACAGAAGCAGCTTCTCAGAGCCGAGCGGATGGCAGGAATTGGCGAGACGGCCGCTATGGTTGGTCACGACCTCCGGAACCCTTTGCAGGTGATGGCTAACATACTCCACCTGGCAAACAAATCTCTGGCGGCTTTGCCCGCTGAACGTAAGAAATTTGTTGAGAAATGTGGCATAAAAAAGCTCATGGCAACCGTAGGTGAACAGCTGCAATACATGAGCAAGATTGTTAGTGATCTTCAAGATTACGCAAGGCCAATAGAACCCAACCTTGTTGAAACCGACCTCCATCAGCTAATTCAGGACACACTCTCTACAATGACAATTCCACAGAACGTGGGAGTCTCTATCACCAAAGAGGATAGATTTCCACTATTGACCGTCGACCCCGCGTTGATGAAGCGAGTATTCTCCAATCTGATCACAAACGCATTGCAGGCAATGCCAGATGGAGGTCGACTAACAATCAGATTGAATAAACAAGAAAAAAGGGGGCTTGTGAGTATCCAAGATACAGGCCGGGGCGTAGCTCCAAAGAATCGAAACAAAATCTTTCAGCCTTTATTCACAACAAAGGCAAGGGGCCAAGGTTTCGGACTACCAGTCTGCAAAAGGTTGGTAGAAGTTCATGATGGAAGTATCCATGTCAAAAGTAGAGTTGGACAAGGCTCCACTTTCACAGTTGAAATTCCGCTCAAAGGGAGATTGAATTAAGTGAAGAACAAAAGCATTTTAGTAGTGGAAGACGACAAGGCTATCCTCAAAGGCCTCAAGGGAATTCTTCAATCAGAAGACTATAGTGTTGATACGGCAGAAACTGGACAAGAAGCTCTGCAGAAATCCAAAATGAAATTCTTCAATCTTGCACTGTTGGATATCAGACTACCAGATATAGACGGCACAGAGCTCCTAGAAATCATGCACAAGAACCAACCAGAAATGATGAAGATCATGGTGACGGGATATCCTTCGCTAGAAAACGCCGTTATCGCCTTGAACCAAGGAGCCGATGCTTACGTCATAAAACCAGTGAAACCTGAGAAATTATTGGATCTCATAGAAGGGAAACTTGAAGAGCAAAGTGAAGCAGAGAAGATGACGGAAGAGAAGGTAACTCGATGGATCAAGACACGAGCACGCAAGATCACGCGCGCGGGAAATTGAAAGTTCACTGAACAATAATAGATTGATCGATGGAGTTAGAAAGCGCTTCAGAATACAGGCTGAATCCGTCCCCAATACATCGGTTAGGAAAATCATTGAAGACACAACGGATATAGCATCATCGGATATTTCTGCAGGTTGCTGAAATACTACATGACCATTATCACTAATTTCACAGAACCCTTTTATTTTTCCATTAGGTGTCAAACGCAGTAATTTAAGCCTGTGTGGGCTAGGTCTTCTTTCATGCCAAGAAACCATCACATTTTGGGTCAACTTGTGGAGCCAATTGTCAGTATCCTTGTTGAAGAAAATGATAGGTTCAGGAGCGAAATTTGGATGCATGACAACGCTTTCGAACTGTTCACCCTCGGTTCCAAGATATTTATGATTGCAACGCGGTTCGTAGCCTAAAAAATTTTTAGTTATTTCGTCTCTCCTCTTGATCAAACGTTCTATAGTTTTCAGATCAGAAGTTGCATTTCGACTGTGAGCGCGTACCAGTATCTCATTGGTCCGTATGATCTCATGAGGAGCTTGATAGCTCAACGGAACCCTTATGAAAATCAGTGCCCTATCCCTTGGTTTAATTTCAGAGCATGAGAAAAACTCACAGACCTTAATCTCTGGAACCAATGGAGGAGAAATATTGCTTAGGCACATGCTGACTACTTTTTCTTCGATTCCTTCTACCAATTCGATTCCTGCAATTTCAGTTGGTTTATTTGTTGTCTTATTCGCTTCGACACCAATCAGGATAATACCCCCAAGAGTGTTGCCTAATGCGCGCGCTGGTCGTCACATGGCGTCTGAACTCTTAAATGGCAACCAGTGCACAAGTTTTGTGAGTGCCATGAAAGTTTCGCTGCTCCCACGTGAAGGATTATCGCCTTTTCAAATGCTGAATTGGAAAAGAGAAATGCAGTTGATTGTAAGACCAGTCGTCGTCGTATCGACGGTTGACAGAGAAGGGATTCCGAATGCTGCGCTGAAAACGAATTTCATGATTCTCAAAGCGCTCGAGGCTGTGGCGTTTCACTGCTTTCCATTTCATGATACTTATGAGAACATCGTTGACACTGGCGAATTTGTTGTGAACTTGCCATCTGAAGAGATAGCTGAGAAAGTCATGGTTACAGCCGTGGATTTTCCTCCTAAAGTCAACGAAATAGACAAGGCTGGATTGACAGCTATCTCTTCTGAGAAAGTCAAAGCGCCGAGGATAGCAGAATGCAAGTTGCATATGGAATGCAAACTGAAATGGTATAAAGACACAATCATAGTCGGCGAGGTTGTTGCAGCATCTGCAGATGAAGATCTGATCCAAGGTAGTTATGAAGAAAGACAGAGCAGACTAAAGCAAATGCTGTTCTTGGGAGACTGGAAATACGGCCGAATCAGCGACATAAGCGAACTGCCACACAAAATATATGATAGTTACGTGGAGCAGTATCCTTTCAGAAAAGGCAAAACCGGAAGGCAAACACACTCAAATAACCACGCATGCATGCATAGATCGAGCAAGCCTGCTAATAGCCATAGTCCTCGCAGCCCTCCTTCTCGGCGAAAAGATAACGCTTGTGAAGGGTCTTGCAGGAGTTCTAATCTTTGCTGGAATCCTGTTGCTTGCTATATACCCCAAGTAGAACTCCAGATCTCCGAAAACTTAAAAATAAACATGCGCTCCATGTTGATTGGATGCCGAGGTAGCTCAGACTGGGAGAGCACCCGACTCAATGAGACTTGAGGGTGAGGCTGAAGACCGGGTTGTCGCCGGTTCAAGTCCGGCCCTCGGCACCACAAACCGACCCGTGACATTTTCACTTTCTCTTTCTGAACAGCTTTGCATTCTGGATTTCGCAGATGTATTCAAAGCCCAGCTCGATCAGTGCTCTCGCGCGCGCTTCAAGTATACCGTTGGATGTGTATTCCTAAGTCTATATGTGCATGCCTAGGATTGCCTTTTATCCAACTACACATCCTATCTTTTCGATTATCATGTCATACGAAGAAAAGAACATAAGAGTGCTTCCGGAGGATACAGACGCGTTTGGAAGGTTGAATTGGCGAGTGTACTGTCGCTATTGTGAACAAGGAGAAGCTGGTTTGATGGAACGCTTGGGTTTCACCCCAATGTATTTTCACAAGATACATAGGATATCGTTTCCTAGGAGGGCTGCCCATTTCGAGTACGTCGCACCGGTTTCTCCAGAAAATCTGATCGATCTGGAGACTGAAGTCAAAAAGGTTGGCATCACATCAATAACTTTGTCACATACTTTCTACAAAAAGAGGAGTGAACAAAGTGAGCGGACATTGACGGCCAAAGCAAAAGTGACGGTTGTTGCTTACGATGATCGACTTCACGAGAAGACTGAACTGCCAAGAAAGTTAGTGCATACGTTAAAGGCATTGGGTATTCAAAAGGAAGATTAGTCTCTCCAAGCATGATAGTGGCGCGCACGCCATAAAAGAGGGGAGTTGCGGGAGATGTCTCCATTTGTCTGGGGTTCAAGTCTGGTCCTCGGCACCAAAATGTTGATCGGCAATGGACTCGCGAATTTTCACTTCTTCTGTCTGAATGTCTTGATTTCTTCTCTGACGTTGGGCGTGAACAGTTTTAAGTTGTTGCGTTCGACCATATGAGGCGGGGAGTATGATCTATCGTCGTTTGGAACCTGAAGATTTCGAAACAATATATAACACATTCATAGAAGCGTTTTCTGACTACCAAATCAAAATTCAGATGACAAAAGAGCGTTTCAACGCAATTAACCTCAGAAGAGGATTGAATTATGGCTTGTCGGTTGGCGCTTTTGATGATAACAACAAAATGGTTGGGTTGATTCTGAACGGTATAGATTTGTGGGAAGACACGTTGACAGCTTATGACATGGGTACTGGCGTAATCCCTAGACATAGAAGGCGAGGAATTGGAAAGGCCATGTTTGCCTTTTTGTTGCCGAAACTACGAGAGGCTGGGGTCAAGGGGTATTTGCTTGAAGTCCTGAGATCAAATGAAGGAGCATACAGACTGTACAAGAAAAGGGGTTTCAAGGAGACTCGGAAATTTGAATGTTTAAGAAATAGCTCGAAAAAGCTAAGGACAAAGAATGTAGCAGGTTCAGACATAACAATAGCACAAATCGAGAAACCTGACTGGGACGTTTTCAAAGCTTTTTGGGACTGGAAACCGTCATGGCAAAATTCGATTAATTCGATGAAAAGATGCCCAGAGAGGAAAATAATTCTGGGTGCACACCATGAGAATGAACTTAAGGGCTATGGAATTCTGTACCCAAAATCAGGCGATATTTCACAGATTGTCGTTGACAAAGGTTCTAGAAGAAGAGGAGTAGGGAGCCTACTTTTGAAGGAATTTGTCAAAAGGGCGCAAACTAGGGGGCATTTGTCAGTCTTGAACATTGATAGCTCCTCAAAAGAAACTCTATCGTTTTTTGAATCCGCTGGCTTCAAGAATTTTGCTAGTCAGTATGAAAATGGTGCTTAAGTTATAATTCAAGGCGCATGCGAGATTAGATAGCATGCCAGCATATTCAACAAGGTCTTTCTGCTTCCGCATTACACTAGGCTTGTTTCTACTACTTCCTCCAATAGACCGTCGGCATTATCCTTTCTCTTTTTGCTAATATTCGGTCCTTGAATCTCTCCAAATCCTTGAACATTATTTCCAGCTCTTCTTCTAGTGGGTGTACTGGTTTGAATCCGAGCGTGGAGAGTTTTTCGTGATCGGGGTTGTAATAGTGTCTTTCAGCTTCAACCCTCGGATTTTCCGGGTGTCTAATTTTCGCATCATATCCTAGCTTTTCTCCGATTTTCTGAACTTTTTCTGCTAATTCGTTTATTGAATAGGTTTCATCGAATTGATTGAAGACACGATATTCGCCGTTCTCAGGCGGATTTTCCGTGGCCAGAGCTAGGCATTGCATACTGTCTCTCAGAGCAATAAAGCCTCTTGTTTGTCCCCCTAAACCATATGGTGTCAGATGATGACCAATTATTACTTGGGCACAGAATCGGTTCAATGCGGTTCCCCAAATTTCATCGAAATCAAACCTTGTGAGTAAACGGTCGTCAATCATGTCCTCTGTTCTTGTTCCATACACGACGCCTTGCATAATATCGGTGCTTCTCAGGTCCCAGATTTTGCACGCAAACATAATGTTGTGAGTGTCATGAACCTTGGTTTGATGATACCAAGATCCTGCTTGCCTGGGGAAAGGGAGCCTATCTTTTCTTCCTCTGTACTCAATTTCAAAAAAGCCTTCGGGAATATCTATGTTTGGTGTTCCATATTCACCCATAGTTCCCAGCTTAAGCATATGTGTGTGTGGGCTAGTCTCGTGCATCGCAAACAGGAGATTCAAGGTGCCAACGATGTTGTTTGTCTGAGTGAAGACGGCATGATCAACATCTATCATGGAGTAGGGCGCACAGGGTTGCTCTCCAAGATGAACGATCGTATCAGGCTTATACTTTCCGACTATTTCCCTTACAGGATGGTACTCTCTCAAGTCGCCTTCATAGAATTTGATTTCTTTGCCATAGATTTCCCTAAAGGCCTTCAGCCTTACATCCATCGATCGTATAGGGATTGCAGACCAAGAACCAATTTCCTTTACATTTTTTCGCCTTGAGAAGTTGTCGACACCAACGACTTCATGTCCTCGATTTGTTAAGTACATGGCGAGGGTCCAACCAAGATACCCGTCCATACCAGCAATTAGAACTTTCATTTGATCATCACTCCCAAATCGCATTCCTGATTTATAGAACTTTGGCTCAGCTCACTACCTTCCAATGTGTTTTCAATAGATTTTTCTAAGCCTTTCTAGAATGGTGCCGATGTAGTGCCTTACCAAAACAGACTTGGAGACGTGCGAGCCTATGCAAACCATCTATTTTAGGTGGTGCAGGTCTGGAGTAGCATACATGATGAGGACACTATTGAGACTGCAGCCAGAAGGTTGAAACACCAAATTATATTAGTTTAATGTTGTGGATAATCCTATCGGTGTCAAGAATGAAGTGCATGTTTAATCCAGAGATTGAGTGCACAGTCTCCAAGGTTTTGGAAGAGTTGGAACGGACACTTGATCCCATGGACATTCTCGAGAAGGCATGTCCTATATGTCCGAAGCGTCCTCATCCAGAAAGACTCAAGAGAACCTAAGGCAGATGTGTTACGATGCGTGTGGGTTCCTTAGATAAGCCGACTGATAGTAATCTTATATACTATTAGATCTTTTGACGTGTTCGTCTTAGTGGTGAAGTGCGTGCGAGTTCTGATAGTCTACGATTCAGAGACTGGAAATACAGAGAAAATGGCCTTTGCCGTGTCTGAAGGCGCAAAAGAGATTGAGGGCGTCGATATTCAAGTGAAGAAAGTGGACAAGACGACCATGGAGGATTTGCAGAAAGCTGATGGAGTCATTGCTGGTTCCCCAACTTGCTATGGTCAGATGTCAAGTAAAATCAAGGCCATGTTTGACGAGTCGGTCAAGATTCATGGAGACTTAGAGGGTAAAATTGGAGCGGCTTTCACAAGTTGGGGCGGCGTTGCCAGCGGTGCCGAGACTACAATAATCTCAATTCTCGAAGCTATGCTCGTTCATGGAATGATTATTCAGGGGCGACCACGATCCGGGCACTATAGTGCAGCCGCAGTTGGAGCGCCGAAAGAACAAGACATAGAAAGGTGCAAAGAATTAGGCAGAATGGTTGCCAACCTCATCGTGAAGTTGAAGAAGTAAGCGAAAGTGGAAAAAAGGCGGGCTTTCGGGAAGAGATCGGAAGATATCTCTCCTAGTCGCGGTTTGAGGTCCGACCCTCAGCACTACAATAATTGTTTGACTCTTTTTAATGGGGTCATATTAGAAAATAGACGAATATTGCTGCTACAAATGAGATTGCTAATGAAGGAATCAAATACTTGTAGAGCCTGCCCAAAGGACACTTGAAATAGTCTGCTGTCAGAACCAGACAGAGGTGTGTTGGTGCCCCGACATAACCTAGGTATGCGGCTATGTAGAGCAGTGCCGCCGTGTTGGGTGTGAAGCTCAATGTTCCAGCCAGCATTGGCACACTTATGGCTATTCCACCGGACGGAGAACCAACAAGGAACCCTAAAACTGCTGGAACCGTCAACAATAACACAACTTCATTCACGTTTCCGCTGGCTATCATATTTCCAATAAAATCGGAGGCCCCAGACGCTATGGTGACATTTCTCAGCAGCATCGCTCCATATGCCGCCAATGTAACCCCGTAGATCGCCTTGTTTCTGAACGGCATTGAAAGAGTCTTCAGACTTGGTCTAGTGATGAGAAGCAGAACTGCGACTCCTATGAAGGCGGCTATGGAAACGTCGATGCGGAAAATGGCCACAGCGAAGATCATTGTAAGAATCGGCGAAAAAGCTGTCAGGAGAGATTTCAGGTTTGGACCAAGACTACTCTTCTCTATATCGTTTGTGATTGTCGAACCCTTCCTAAAGGCTATGAGATATCCGACTGCAACCATCAGTATCACGATTGGAATCTGCCTCAGAATCAGTGAAGTTAAAGAGATTCCTGTAAGTGCTGTAGTGAGTATGAGAACTTGGCTCATCGGATAAACGGGGAAAATCGTGTGTCTGAACCAGACGTTGACATAGGTCTTCATGTCTTTTTTCAATTCAAGCTTGTTTGCTTCCGTTTCTATGAGTGGTGCTGACATCAATGCACCGCCCGGAACTGGTAAAAGACCTATAACGGCTGGAAGCAAGCCTACTACGAGTTTGGAGTTCCTCAATAGGTGACTAAGGTTTTGACTCATGGTTTTTATTAGCTCCGTTTCCTTGTAGAGTTGGCTTAACAGCATGATTCCGAACGTTGCTGATACCAGAGAAATCGTGAGGGCGTTGGTTGATGTTTCAAGAAATACGTTTGGGATTTCGTCATAATCCACAGATAAAAGGCTTAGAAGGATGGCTGTAGAAGTCAACGTTACGCCAAGGTTCACACGTTTGTACACCATTATGCCGAGCAAAGCAAAAGAAACAATAAGCGCAGTCAGCGGATCAATGAATCCCAACTATGACAAACTTCCTCTCTTGAAGTTACAGTTTTGAGAGTCGGAATTAAGCGTCAACTCTTTTATTCTTTTCTTTTCATCTACTACAAACATTATTCTTGTTGCTTGCTACGTCTGGTAGAAGACTGAAAGAAGCTGTGTTTCTGGATGGGACAAGCATATGATAACGCCTCCACAGAACAGTTATGCCAATAGAACGAAGAGATGTTGGTCTTCATTCTTTAATCAAGAAACAAAGGATATTCTAGAGAATTACTTGATTGAATATGAGTTGAAGGAAAGGCCCTTTCCCATAAGGAAGAGAGTAGCTCAGAAATACTTCGATAAGGCCAGAAGGATGACTGGCTTGCACATAACTTGCTCGAACACTGAGGGACTGGTTCTGTTGTGAAATGGGAGAGCTTGGAGTACCAGACAGATATATCGATGCCTTCTGTGGTAGAGTACCCAAATCAGTACTGGCTAGACACTACACAGACTACAGTCCAGAAAGACTGAAACGAATAGACGATAGGGCTAACCTGAAAGTACTCTCCTAGCTTCCCTCTTTTTTCTGATGAAGGAATGAGAGATAACATAGTTCGAAGCTCAAAATAAGCCTTATAGACCAACTGTTTAAGGGAATTTCAAGGTGAATACTATTGATAACGTTAAAATCGTATCCAACACGCAAAATAATATACATCAGTAAGAAAAGGGGAAAAGAGGAGAAAGTTTTCAACAGTTGAGAACTTATACATACAAAATACTAACCGCTGAAAGAAGAGTAAGAAAACATTGTGAGAGTATCTAGGATGACCACTAGCTACTATAGAGAACTGGTAGAATTATAGTTTCGTCAAGTACCTACATTCTCTTCTCTATTCAGCTGTGAGGTTCTTCTCGTGTATATTCTTACAATAGGCCATAGCAATCCTAAGGCAATCACGATTAGTAAGAGATAGATTGGGTCAACCTTTCCTACAAGGAAAGGCATCGCTGTAAGAATTACAATCATAATGACTACAAACAGAGCATATCCGAATGTTCTTCTATTCATAATATCACCAAGAATGCTCAATTGTCTATTCTTTCTTTGGCCAGCCATATCTTGGCAGATAAAAGACTGATAGGAGTTTCTTTCTTAAATCTTTAGTAGAAGGTAAAATTATCTAGTTGCTTAGGTGATAAATGTTGGATATACCTGCTATATCAGCAATAGTAGCAGCTGCAGGTGTGATAGTAGGCGTTGTCTTCACTGCTCTACAACTGAGAGACTTAGTTAAGACGAGACAAACAGACCTCGCTATGAGCTTGTATCAACACTTTGGAACTAAAGAGTTCATGAGCTCATGGTGGCAAGTCGCAACCAGAGAAGAGAAAGACTACAATGAATACGTCAAGAAGTATGGGGGGATAGAACTTCTCCAAGTAAGCGTATTCCTTGAAGGAATTGGAATTATGCTTCATAGAAAACTCATGGATATCAACATGGCTGGAGACCTGTTCAGTGAATCGGTCCAAGATGATATGGGAAAAATATGAGTCTATCTTGAAGGAAATGCATACAGATGAATGTGTCTGGGTTGAATATCTTACAACGAAATGAAGAAGAGAGAGCAAAGACTACAACAAACACCACAATAACCAGTCATTGAATACTAGAACACTAGGAACATACAAGAGATTACGTAGTGTGGAGTAGTTTCTTCCATCGGGCTCTTATACATCATGCAAAGACAACAATGCAGTAGGGGAGCAGGATATGAGAAGAGTTATTCGGGCAACTCCTCTTTACAAGTTCTTGAGATATTGCAGTTCAAGTTCCTCGGAGAAAATGGTTCTGGATTGTGGTGCTGGTGGTGATACTCCGCCTCTTCAGCTCTTCTATGAATTCGGGTACAGAACATGGGGAATTGAAATCTCTGACGATGCGTTGGATAAGGCTAAGAATTTCTGCAGAGAGAACAACATGAAACTGAACATACTGAAAGGGGATATCCGTAAGATTCCATTCAGAACTGAGATATTCAGCTTCGCATACTCCTACAACACACTTCCACTGCTGTCAAAGAAAGATGTTAAAAATACAATGACAGAGATCAAGAGAGTGATGAAGCCAGATGACTGTGTTTTGTGAATTTTGTGTCAGTAGATGACGAAGCACCTGCAGATTCTTATTATGAGGACGATGAACCTGACATGTATTTTGCCAACTTTGAGATTATCCATAAAGAGAAGAGGATCATACTCGTAGGGAAAGAGCAAAAGCAAGCATACATTGACTATATTGCCAAAAAAAAATGAAATAGGGGTCTGCTTACGTGCAAGATTTCTTCTTCTTCATTACTCATGATAGCAACACTACTAGTAGCTATACTTTACAGAAGAAAACATTCTAGGTAACCACATATAATCATACAGTTTGCTAGAATCAAACGTCAATAAATAAAAGTCAGAACATTTCTATTACTCTCTACAAAAGAGAGGAGATGCGGTATCCTAATGGGAAAAGAATTACCTCAACGATTATTACGGGAACTCCTTAAGAATTCGAAACGAAGCGACAGAGAACTAGCTAAAGTCCTCAAGGTTTCTCAGCCGACAATCACTAGAACTCGTCAGAAACTTGAAAAGAATGGAATTATAGAGGACTATACAATAATTCCCAATTTTAAGAACATGGGCTTTGAAATAATGGCGATAAACTTTGTCAAGATTCGTCCTAAGATTCTTTCACCCGACATAACGGAAAGAGCAAGAAAATTCATTGCAAGGTTTCCCAATACAATATTTGCCTCTGCTGGAGAAGGCATGGGTATGACCGGCGTGAGTATCAGCTTTTACAAGAACTTCACAGAGTACCAAAAAATAGTGAATCAGTTCAGAACTGAGTGGAAAGACCTTAGTGAGGACTTTCAAAGTTTCGTTGTTGTCATTGGAGAAGGAGAATTCAAGAGATTCTCTACAGCACACTTGAAGGATTTGTCCCTTTGACAGCAGAGATATGACGAAGCTACAGTTTGCCCAAGTCAAATGTCATGCGCGCGTAATTTTCTTACACAAAACAATACCAAGTCAGAAAAGCCTAAATCTAGCTCCTTTTACAGAACTACCTCAGCCCTCAGTTGCGGCCGTAGTCTAGTTTGGTTAGGACATCAGCCTGCCACGCTGACGACCCGGGTTCAAATCCCGGCGGCCGCACCTCTTTTCTCCTTTAAATTAGTTTGCCCTCAAAAGTTGGACGAATAGCGCAAGATGATCCTTCAAATGCCTTGCTATTATGAAGTTTTTGAGACAAATTCTCTGCCGTTTTCCCAATGTCTGCAGCTCTCATATGAAATATTATTGTCAATGTCTAGGCCTTATGGCAGGCGACCCAGCGGCCTCGCTTGACTTGCCTTAGTTCAGGTTCTTCGTGCTCGCAGTGTTGTATAGTTTCCCTGCACCGTGGACGAAATCTGCACCCTTGGGGAAGGTCGATTGGAGTTGGGGTCTCTCCTTCTATGAAAATCCTTCTTCTTTCAGCCGTGGGATCTGGAACAGGTACGTTACTGATCAAGGCCTTTGTGTATGGGTGTATTGGCTCGCGGATTACTTCTTCCATCGGTCCTTTTTCCACGATTTTGCCGAGATACATCACAATGAGACGCTCCCCTATGTATCGCGCCTGAGCTAGGTCGTGAGTGATGTACAAGTACGTCAGCTTGTGGATACGCTGGATTTCCTTCATGAGGTTGATAATCTCGGTCCGAACGCTGGCATCCAGCATAGATACTGGCTCGTCAGCGACTATGAAGTCTGGTCGGAGGATTAGGCTTCGGGCAATAGCGACTCTTTGTAGCTGTCCTCCACTCAACTCGTGGGGATATCTTCTAGCGAAGTCCTCTGGAGGAGTTAACCTGACCTCCGTCAAAGCTTCAAAAACGCGCCCTTCAAGTTCTTGTTCGTTAGGGGCTAAATTGTTAACCTTAAGAGGTTCGCCTATTAGTGATTTTGCAGGCATCCTCGGATCCAGAACCTCGAATGGGTTTTGGAAGATTATCTGCATCTTCATTCGAAGCTTGCGTAACCTATCTTTGCTTACCGTGGTTATTTCTTCATCACGATATCTGACGTTGCCTCCAGTCGGCTCAACTAACCTTAAGATCGTCCTGGCAGTTGTTGTCTTCCCAGATCCAGATTCACCGGCCAGACAGAGGGTTTCCCCCATATATGCATCGAAGTCGATGTCATCCACTGCTCTCACATATCTTTGTTCGCCTCCGATAATTGATGCTACGAAACCTTTCCTCACAGGAAACCACTTCTTTAGGCCACGGACACAAAGGATTTTTGCTCTTGACAAGAATCAGTCCCCTATTTACCCAGGTCCAGCTCCCCTGCGAAATGACAGGCAACAAAACGGCCCTTACCGAACTCCCTGAGTTCTGGATTCTTCGCCCTACAGACGGGTTCTGCAAAAGGACATCGCTCATGAAACTTGCATCCTTTGGGCGGAGACGTCAGGTCTGGGGGGGCTCCCGGAATGAACTCTAGCTTAGTTTTCTCCCCAACGACGCTCGGAAAAGCACCTATCAGCCTTGCTGTGTAGGGGTGAAGCGAACGCTTGAATATGGAAACAACATCGCCCATCTCCATTATACTTCCTGCGTACATTATTCCCACTTGGTCTGACTCTTCCGCTATCACAGAAAGATCATGAGTGATAAGTAACACAGCCAGATCGTACTTTTCCTTAAGCTTATTCAATAGATCCAGGATCTTTCCTTGGACAATCACATCTAAAGCGGTAACAGGCTCGTCCGCGATCATTAGCTTGGGATCACACGCTAAAGCTTGCGCGATGATCGCCCTCTGCCGCATCCCACCACTGAACTCATGAGGGTAATCCCGAAGCCGAGAAGCTTCCAGACCAACCACCTCAAAGAGACTCTTCGCTTTTTCAAGAGCCTCCTCCTTATCACACCCCGCTTTCTGCCGTAGCACCTCGATTATTTGATTCCCAATTTGAAGCACTGGATTGAAAGCGTTCATGGCATACTGGAAGACCATGCTCACCTTGCGCCATCGAAATTTTTTAGCCTCTTCCTCCGTCAAGCTAACGAGTTCTTGACCATCAAGCCAGATCTTTCCACCAGCAACTAGACCGTTGTCAGGGAGGATGCGCATAATACTCTTAGCCACGGTTGTCTTGCCACACCCAGATTCTCCTGCGAGACCGAAAGTCTTTCCTGCATCTACACTGAAAGAAATCCCGTCGACCGCATAGACAATCTCGGCACCCAGTAGGTAATGTGTGCTCAAGTTTTCGATTTCTAGGACTTTCACCTTTTTCTTCCCCTAAGCCTCGGATTCAGAACTTGGTCTAAAGCATGACTGAGGAAGGCGAAGCCTAATACGATGAGCATGATCAAGAGACCTGGCGTAATGATCCACCACCAATAGTTGTTGAGTAGAGCTCCTCTAACGCGGGCCCAGTATAGTATTATGCCCCAGCTTGGAGGTCCAAAAGGCACACCGAATCCAAGGAAGCTCAAACCCGCTTCCCCTAGGACAGCGTTCACGATGCCTAGAACCATGTTTGCCAGAATTAACGGTAGTACATTAGGGAGGATGTGATAACCTACGATGTGAGTGTCAGATGCCCCTATGGCTTTTGCTGCCTCTGTGATAGGACGCTCCTTCAATGACAAGGTCTGGCTTCTAACCATCCGTGCGGTACCAGTCCAGCCAAGTATAGATAGAGCAAGAACTATGTTTAGCAATCCCTTGCCGAAGAGAACAGCAAAGATGAGCATCAGAGGAAGCGTGGGCATTGAAAGGAAGACATCGGTAATACGCATGAGAAGCGAATCTGGAGCCCCTCCATAATAGCCGCTCACTACGCCAACCAAGGTCCCAACTACTACCGATATTGCTGCTGCAGCGAAACCTACGATAAGTGATATCTGGCTGCCCCAAATGATTCTACTTAGGAGGTCTTGACCGAAGTTGTTGGTTCCCAAAGGGTGTTCCACGCTCGGGGGACTATTCCTTTGATCTGACCATTGATCATAAGGGTAGGGCGCCAGATACGGGGCGAAGACTCCCATAAGCACTATAACTAACACTATGACAAGCCCCGCTTTCCCCATCAGCGATTCGCTGAAGAGCTCCCACCCATTCCTAACATGATCTCTGGCACTCCATATCGTCTTCCACATCATCGGCCAAAAGAAGTAGAGAGCTGGAAGGTACAGCGTTATATAGATGTATGCGGGTACACTTGCAACCAACGCTTTTAAAGGCGCTGAGAGGGCCGGAAATTCCATCCAAATGAGAGTGCTAACTATCTCAACGAGGATGAGAATCCATATTGCCAAAATACATAGTTTTCCTACTGTCTTGTGCAACCGGAAGACTGTCCCCAAGAATATAAGGGTCAATCCCAGCGGAAACCAGAAAAGAGACAGATACGATCCCGCTGGAAACTGAATGAGAGAAATGTGCAATCCTATTCCAACAAAAAAGAAGGTCCACAAGACACGTTGTGCTTTCCTACGTTGAGCAGCAAATCTTGTGATCATGAAAACTATCGAAATACTTGCCAATGCAATAAAACCTAACCTAGATGCAAGAGTCATCCAAGGTTCAGCTTCCGAAAGCGTAAACAAGGCGACAGCCAAGTAGTCAAGGCCTACAGCCAATCCAGCAATTATTATGCCTGTCAGTATCATGCCGATGGCGACAGCGGTCTTATGACGCCACGCGATAACTAGCCAGATTGCAAAGAACCCATTTGCAAGGATGTATAGCATGATTTGAATAAAGGAGGCTCCTGCGATGATGAAAACGGCAATTAGGGCATCTAGTGTCAGTAGGACAGCGATTGTGACAATCTTTGAAATCGAAAATGGAATGCTCTTGCTTATCGTCAAGCAGATTCCTCTATTCGTACCTTATTCGCGGGTCCAAGAACGCATAAATCACGTCGGCGGTGAAGTTTGAAATGACTGCAATGGCGGCGTATAAGAGGAAAATCCCTTGGAGAACGGGATAGTCCGCTGACAGCACCGAATTATAAGTTAGAAGACCGAGGCCAGCCCAAGAGAAAACTGTTTCAGTCATGGTCGCCCCCGAAATCAAGTATGTCATATTCACTGCAATCACACTGATCATCGGCAACATTGCATTTCGCATCGCGTGTTTGAATAAGATACTCCGCTCGGTAAGTCCCTTAGCCCTAGCAGCTTCCATATAATCCTCTGTGAAGACGTCAAGCACGCTATCCCTCATCAGAAGGAAAAAACTTCCTATAAATGACAATGCCAACGCGACCATCGGGCCTATCATGTGCCAAATGTAGTCCAGTGCGTACGCAAAAATATTGGCATGATGAAGACCTCGAGTGATCGTACCTGCCAACGGGATAATATCCAAATGGAATCCCAGATACAACAGAAGTAGAAGCCCCATCCAAAAGATGGGTATGCTGTAGGTGACTAAGAAGAACACGATTGAAGATTTGTCTAAGACGGTGTTTCTTCTTGAAGCTGCCACAACACCCATCACGATCCCTATGACGATGCTTAAGAGGAGTGACGAACCCATCAGCATGACCGTATTTGCTAATCTATGCCCAAAAACCACTTGTACCACAGGCGTATTGAAATGAGAGAAGCTTATGCCCCAGTCACCCTGAAACAGATTGACTATGTACAATCCATATTGCTCCCAGAGTGGGCGATCCAAGCCAAACCGTGCTATCACTCGTTGCCTGACAGCTGGATCCATACCAGCTTCGCGTACCAGTGCCATACGTGGATCGCCAGGCATAATGCGGAAAAGAACGAAGTTGAAGGTGATGATAAGATACCATATGATTAGGGACTGAATAGCTCGAGTAATGAGAAATCGACGTATAGCCAACTTAATCTACTATCCTACTTCTCTTACTCTCTAAAAATGTTTGTTACAGGCATGGAGTCAATTGGGCTCTTGTGAGAACAGAATTCAGGCTAGTCACGATTCCAAAATGTTACAGTTGGTCCAAAAAAGGGGGGAGATAGCATCTCTTGCCGATTTTTCGCTATCCCTTTTCCGATCATCTTCTACGCGCCATTAGGTAACCGCCACCAATGCCAACTATCAGGCAGATGACGGCCACCCCTACTATCAAAGTCCAGTCTATCCCCGCTGGTGGTGGTACAACTTCTTCGCTGTATATGTTGATCATTGCCAGCCTGTTATGGCTTGTGAATGGTCCACCAGGAACCAGTGTGTAGTTGACCCATTCGTTGCGGATGGCGTGAGTATCGTCGCTCAGGAAAAGCGGTATGTACGGAACCATTTCCGCCGCCAACTCCTGAATTTCCTTTGCCTTGGCTATCCTCTCAGCGTCGCTCTCCGCATGGAGCATTCCATCCAAAGCGGTGTCCATCGTGTCGTTGTGCAGACCGTAGCAGTTGTTACCCCAGTCGATGTCGTTATCTGAGTGCATGCGGTCCCAAACGTGGTCGGGTATACTACTGAAGCCGTGGCTCATCTCGTACGCTCTATAGTTGCGCGGAAGTTCGTAGAGGGCTGGATACATGACCGCATCGTCGGTGATTTCCACGCTGACGGACATGTTTATTTCCTCTAGTTGTTCGGCGATGGCTGCTCCTGCGTCGACAGAGATTATGTCCCAGCTGAGCACCATCATATCATATGAAAGCTCTTTTGTCTGATCGCCGGGGAATTCACGGATTCCATCAGTGTCAGTGTCGAGATATCCTGCATCATCCAATATCTGATTTGCGTAGGTTATGTTCTGTTCGGGGAATTTGCCGGTTGCATTATAGTAGGTGGGGAAGTAGCTTTCGGGCATGACACTATAAGTCTCTGTTCCCCAGCCGAGTCTAGCAATGGTGACTATTTGCTCTCGGTCGAGGGCGTAGCATATAGCTTTGCGCACACTAACATCGTCAAGGCCAGGGATGGTAAGGTTAAAGCCCAAGACATAATCCCACTGGCTGACAATACCTGTGACAACCTTGAGCTCCGGCGCTTCAATAACGGTGTTGACGTCAGTCCCCCATAGCTCATAACGCTCAGTGTCTGCTTCGCCTTGTCTCATAGCAAGGATTCTGGCACTCTGACCAACAATGACTTCAATTCGTATACCATCAACGTTTGGCTCTTTGCCCCACCAGTTCTCATTCGTCTCTAGTGAAATATACTCATCAGGAACACGTTCCTCAAAGATGAAAGGTCCGCTGCCAATATGTGCGGTAGCATTGTTGGGATCGTCCCAGCGTGCATCGTCATGTGCAATGCCATCCCATATGTGTTTGGGGATGATCTCAAGGTCGCCCAGCTTACTGAGGCCAAAGCCCTGGGGGTCATCGAACGCCACTTCCACGGTGTAGTCGTCAGTGGCCTGACACGACACGATTTTTTGAAGGAACGCCCACTCTTCAATGTCCTCGGGGCCAGCCTTCATGTAGTTGAAAGTGAAAGCCACGTCGTCAGCAGTCAAGGATTCGCCGTCATGCCATTCGACGCCTTCCCGTATGTGAAACGTAAAGTTTTTGCCGTCAGTGGATATGTCCCAACTCTCTGCAAGCCAAGGAATTGGATCTAGGTTTGTATCGTAGGCTACGAGTGAGTCGTAGATCTGAATTGTGAACCAGTGGGTACGCTCACTTCGGAAGAATAGTGGGTTCATTTCTCCGACATCCGATGGATAAGCCATGATGAATATCTCTTCTTCATCTTGAGATGCAACAATAGATGACAGCAAAGGACTAACGATTGCCACTTCTAACAACAGAGAAACCAATACAACCAAAACAGCTTTCCTCTTCTTCATTCTTTATCCTCCAGACTGTTCATGTAGTTAGTTCTATATCCTAATATAATATTTACGATAAAAACGATAATGGCTTAGGATTGTAACTTTTAGAATCTAATTAAATTGCATCATTAGCATAGACTTGTTGGTCCGGCTTAGCGGCGGCGTCTAGTTTGTTAGGACACAGTCAAAGATAGAAACCTGAAATCCTAGGTTCAAGTCTCGTTTATCGCTCACCACCCAAAAAATTTATTGGCTAGCTTCCTACAAAGGCTACGGGGCTTGGAATCAGCGAAACATAATAAGAACGAAATTTGAATAACTCCCTTCCATCTACAATTTCCTATGGAAAAAAGACAAAGATGCTTCCTTGTCGCAGGTAGTGCAAATTGATGATGAAAGAAAAATATATAATGGCAGTAGACTTGGGAGGAACAAGGGTAAGACTTGCTCTTTCTAACGAAGATGGAAGCCTCATAGGAAAGGTGCAAGAGAGAGTTGACAAGAATAGCGAGGAAGCAATAGTCAAACAGATCATTTCCATTATTCGTTCACTCTGTAGGGAAAACGAAATCGACCTCGAAGCCCTAGAGGGCGTGGGAATCGCCTCAGCAGGTCCACTAGACCTAAAGAATGGAGCACTTATCAACCCAACAAATTTGCCATTTGAGTATGTGCCGCTTACCGAGCCTATCAGTGAAGAGCTAGGAGTGCCTGCATATCTGGTTAATGATTGCACTGCAGCGGTGTTAGGCGAAAGGGCGTTCGGAGCTGGAAAGGGATTAGACAACATTGTCTATATAACGATAGGCACCGGAATAGGCGGGGGAGCAATAGTTGACGGCTGTCTACTTTTGGGAAAAGATGGAAACGCTGTTGAAATCGGGCATTTGACGATAGATTTCGAGGGAAGGCTGAAGTGTGGATGCGGAAAGAATGGTCACTGGGAGGCTTATTGTTCAGGAAGAAATATACCGAATTTCGCCAGGATGAGACTTAAAGACATTGACAAGGCAATAGTAGAGAAAAGCTTGATCCATGCAAGGGTAAAGGGGGATCTTTCCAAGTTGACTTCTGAAACTCTATTTAGTACAGCGAAAGAAGGAGACAAATTATCTCTTCGACTAGTTGAAGAAATAGGAGTTCTCAACGCAATTGGCTTTGCCAACGTAATCAATGCCTATGATCCGTCTTTGATCACGGTCGGTGGCACAGTGACTCTAGAGAACAAAAAACTCATTTTATCCCCAATTAGAAAGTACGTAAAAGACTATGTAGTGAATCGAGTACCGAAAATAATAGCAACTCCATTGGGTGAAGACGTAGGAATATTCGGAGCGGTCGCCACGGTTTTGAAATTCAGATAGCAATCGGTATAGTTTGAAGCTTAAGAGTAACAAGCTAATTATCTAAAGGACATTCCTCACTTAGGCCTGAAGTCAAAATTTCGACATACTATCGAAACTGTGAAGTAAGTCTATCGAAGATTTCATTGCGGAGGTACGTACGAGCGCTAAATCGGGAAAAACAGGCATCATCATTTCTACCAAACGGAGCAGAACCCCGAAACGTATTTAAAATTTCTATCCCCACACAGAAGGGGGGATGATATCAGTAAATATTCGATGTGCGGTCGTGGTCTAGTCTGGTTAGGACACAGCCCTAAGGGTGTAAGCCTTCCAAGCCTGCAATCCCGGGTTCAAATCCCGGCGGCCGCACCACTTCTGCCATGCTGGTATCCGCGGCTATACACTAGCAAGTATCTGCTTGTTCAAGCCTTTTTGTGGGCAAAGAAATTGCGCGTTCGTACTCGTAGATTGCCCTAGAAGTCAGAGTCCACGCTTCAAGCATTTCCGGGTCTACACAGATAATTTCGTCTGCCAATCTTTTGGTTGCTTCCGTGAAGTGGCCGTGGGGAAAGGCCCCAACGATCACAACGGGCATTTTCTCAGCTGACAGTCTTGAAACGACCTCTGCAAGGGTGTGAGGAGAACCCCTTCTACTGAAGGCAACAACGTGGGTGGCGGTGATTTTATGGAGAAGCTGCGTCAGAGTCTTTGGCTCAAGCTTGAGCAATATCTGCCCGGTGGACGGGACTCTCCCTACCTCGAACAGCTGCTCAATGAGCCCCACAAATCGGTCATAATTTTTGGGCAGCCGAGTTTCAGAATTGACTGCAATAACATAGTTGTTAATGGTGTGCACGTACGTTTGGAGAAGGTGTTCCATGTTCAGGGGTGAACCCAAGGCTTCTAGCAATGCGAAATGAACGATGTCCGGTCGACCTCTCTTCTCATTATCATTAAGTCTCTTCATCGCGGCGTGATGGTAGGACCGATCGAGGAGAAGATTTTGCGGAAGCTTCTTACGTCTCGTAGAGTAGCTTCTTATTGCAGGATGTCTCCATAAGGCTCTGGGAACAGTCTCGAGAGCCGCCTCGACCAGTATAAGAGTTAGCAAGCCCAAACCTTCACGAAAGGAGACGCTCTGGTCTTAATAAAAGCTTAATGGAAGCCGTGGGATAGTCTTCAAGAGAGATGAATGCCACCAAACACATAGCTCTGCAACGCATCCGTACTCTCTTCAGTCTCGCAAAAGAGACCATTCACAAGGATCCTCAGTTGGCTCAGCGATATGTTGACATCGCGAGGAAAATCGCCATGAGGACCAGAACCAAATTGCCAAAAGAGTATCGGCGCCTTATTTGTAGAAATTGTAAAAGCTTTATCTTGCCAGGAGTGAATTGTCGTGTCCGCATCCAGCAAAAGAGGGAACCACACATGGTTATCACATGTTTCAACTGTGACAAGCATATGCGTATACCACTGAGGGCAGGAAGAAAGAAATGATAACATCGAGGATTAGACGAAGGATAAAGCGTGAGCTCAGCTCCAAACAGCCAACAATCTGGATAGGAAAGAATGGAGCAACAAAGCAGCTAATAGGAGAAATCTCCAGACAGCTCGAGAAGAAGGAAATGGTAAAGATAAGAATGTTAAAGAGCGCGCTCACGAACAAGGAAGCCAAAGCTGTCGCTTCAGAAATCGCTCAACAAACAGAAGCAAGCTTGGTCGATGTTCGTGGGCACACAATAATGCTCTACAAACAGCGAAAGGGGCCACGTGAAAAATCTGTTTAAGATGCTTTCGTGATCCCGTTCAGTATGCAAATGTTTCTCTCTGATGGAATCCCAAGTTCACTTGCATTTTCCATTAACCATGCATTAGGTGCGTTTTCGGCTCTTTTTGATTTCAATATCAAAAACGCATTTGGGTGGCGTGTCATCAGTTATGTGGTGTTTCCAGCTGAATCCCAGTTTTTTCCCCAAGTTTGGCATGACTATCCTGCATGTCGCACAGACTTCCGTTTTCTTCGGAGGCCATTCCCACGATGAGCTTACCTTGTCGAGTGAGCTGAACATCTGGTCTACACCGGTGGACTCTTGCTGCTCGAATGTAAACTGCTTGAGATATTCCACCGACTGAAGAAATTTTTCGGGGAGAGGACACTTTTCGACAACTATTGTGGCTTTTTTCGCGTCTCCACTATACTTCGCTTCCATACCAAAGGGTTGAAAATTCAAACGAATCATATTCTTGGCGATTTCATCGGCTCTCCAGTCCCATTTTTCCAAGCCCTCGCCGAATTTCTCGCCCTGGTATTCGAACACGCTCTTTACGCCGCTTTCACCGATTCTTCCTCTCAAGAATGAGCTGATTGTATCCAAGGATGCGACAAAGAGATTGACAAGCCTACCGATGGTCTTCTCGGGCGGAAGCCTTGTGACCACGCCTTTCTTCTCTCGGTGAAAACCCCATAGCCTTCCGATTCGCATCTCAAGCCTTTTTATGCCCGTCAATTTTTTCTCGCTAGTCTGCAATTTTCTCTCTCCTACTCTTTGACAAGGCTACTCTGGGCGGATGTTGAAGAGACCAATTCCTTGAATCGTTCTAGAGGTATTAAGCCTTCAAAGTGTGCGATGAGGCTGACTTCAGTGTCCAATACTCCATCAATGACACGCAACGTCTTAACGAATCCCCAAGCACTATCCAGGCTCTTTGCTAACAAGAAGAGAACCGAGTCGAACTCCTTGCTGTGAAATGTGTGTCCTGTCATTAGTGGAATGGTATCATCTGTTGGTTTGATGGATAGGATTCTATTGTACACAGCACGATCTTTGGTGGATTCGATGTCAATCTTTGCCATGAAAAAGAGCAAATCTTCAGGTTCAGGGGGCATAGTCTCCGTAGGTTCCTCTTCTGGTTCGACCATGAAATCAAAGGAAGAGAGGAGCTTGAATTCATAGATCGGCACAACAGTAAGCTCTTGTATGTCCTCGATGCTTCGCACGTTCTCTATCAAGTAATCATCCAGATACTCCATATCAACTGAATTCAAGAGAAGCATGATATCTGCTTCTTCGAAAAGGCGTCCGATAACCAACGGTGTGACTTCCCCGCTACTTCTCAGTTTCTCCAACTGACCGTAAACAGCATCATCTTGACCCGGCTTAACATCACAGATGGCTAGGAAAATCAGTTCATCCACCCAGCATAGATTTTACTGGTGCGTTATTTAACAATTGCTAACCCTAATGATATATCTCTTAGAACAGTCTCGTATACGCGTATTCCTAAATCGATTTTGTAGGCGCTTGCTTTGTCTTGAAATACCCCTGGCCAAGTTGTGGACCACATGTATCTTCGTGATGCGCAAGTGATTTCCCTAGACCTACGAAGGGCTCTTGATTGCAGATCAGCTTCTAAGGCTTTTGAAGAAACAAAGAACTGACGGAATATTGGACAGCCAAACAGCCTTCCGTGCATGAGGGAGTTGTGGCATTCTTCATGTGCTGGTTAAGTATTTATAAGAGGCTTCATGAATTAGTGTCGCTAAATAGTTAGGGTAGAGAAACCTTGCCAACGCCGTACGATGTTCCCGCATCAATCATTATCAGAAGACTAGCACAGCATCTGAAGAACAACATAGACAAGATAGTTCCCCCCACATGGGCCGCCTTCGTGAAGACCGGCTCTCATACTGAAAGACCGCCTGAAAATCTTGACTGGTGGTTTACGCGGTGCGCATCCCTCCTGAGGAAGATCTACATGAAAGGTCCCATTGGGATATCTAGTCTACGGTCCCAATACGGTGGGAGAATTGATCGCGGAGTAAGACCTGAGCATGCCAGAAAGGGCGGTGGCGCCATCATCAGGAATGCCCTGCAGCAACTAGAAGCCGCCGGACTCGTGGAAACCTCAGGAAAGAAGGGAAGAATATTGACTGGCGAGGGTAGGCGACTGCTGGACAGGTTTTCCACTGAGATCAAGGGGGAGCTAGAAAAAAAGCAACCGGAACTGAAGAAGTATTAGAATGTGTGGGAAATGAGTGAAGAGGAACTCGAAGAACTGCGCAGAAGAAGGCTTCTTGAGTTGAGACGCAGGTTGACTCAAGAACAAGAGAAGACCCAGAGGGCTCAACAGCTTGAGATGCAAAAGCAGAGCCTACTTCGCCGAATACTAACCGCGGATGCTAGGCAGCGTCTCACCAATTTGAAAATGGTGAAGCCAGAATTCGCCAATCAACTCGAGCTTCAACTCATTCAGCTCGCACAGCAAGGTAGGGTGGAACTCCCAATGACCGACGAACAGCTAAAAGAGATCTTAATCAGGCTGCAATCCCAGCGCAGAGACATAAAGATTAGGAGGGTCTGATTGTGGCGAGGAACAAACCCGCTGCCAAAAAAAGGAGACTGGCAAAAGCGGGAAAACAGAAGAGAGCCGTTCCAACATGGGTCATTGCAAAAACCGTGGGACGAGTCAGAACCAACCCCAAGAGGAGACAATGGCGGAGGAGGAAAATCAAAGCATAAGGCGGATTGCGGATGAACAAAGGCGAAGAAGTCAAAGAAACGGAAGCTACTGAAGAAGAACACGACGAAGAACAACCCGAAGAAGAAAGTGAACTCACAGAAGAGACAAAGGAAATTGAAGAAACAGCAGAAGAACTCGAAGCCGTAGAAGAACCAGAGGAAATCGAAGAGATAGAAGAAGAAGGAGAAATCACCGAAGAAGTTGAAGAGGAAGCTGAGGAAGAAGCTGAAGAGATAAAGCCAGAAATTGTGGACGAGAGAATCTACACAATACCGCTGAGCAGAGCTTGGATTACGCCGCGGAGAAAACGAGCGCCGAGAGCTATGCGCCTTGTGAGGGATTTCATTGAGAGGCATATGAAGATCAGCGGCGGAACCGAGGGAGAGGGAGAAGCTGCGAGGCTCGTTATTGCCAATGAAGTAAACGAGAAGATCTGGAGTAGGGGAATCGAGAAGCCTCCAAGAAGAATAAAGGTTCGAGCAGCCAAGGATGTCGAAGGAACTGTAACCGTTTATCTGGCAGAGGGAGACTAACGCTTGGCGATTTTTCGCTTCAGCCTTTTCGGCAACGCAAGTATAGGAGTATACTCTGTAGCCACCGACAAGATGGTGATCATCCCTCCTCAAGCCCCAGTAAATAAGGCTGAGAGACTTCAGGAGTGGCTGAAAGCGAAGGTTATTCGTACAACTATTGGCCAGTCAGTGCTCATAGGCGCTTTGACCTGTGCCAACTCGAATGGCATAGTCCTCCCACACTTCGTCCGTGAGGAAGAGGTCGAAGCCGTGAAATCAGCCTCAGATTTCAACATGAGCGTTATGGAGACGAGGAAGACGGCTTATGGAAATCTCATTCTGGCAAATGATCATGGAGCCCTTGTTGACCCACGGATCAAAAGAAGAGACTTGAGGAAGATAGGGGATGCGTTGGGTGTTGAAGTAGTTCCCGGTGAGATAGCTGGATTGCCATACGTTGGCTCTCTAGCCACAGCGACAAATAGAGGCGTCTTGGCTCACCCATTGCTGAGGGAGGATGAAGAGAAGGTTTTGAAGGATGTGTTAGGGGTTGAAGTTGATGTGGGGACGATAAACTGTGGGATACCGTATGTTGGTACAGGCCTCATAGGTAACACACGTAGTGTTGTTGCAGGAACCATAACGACTGGACCCGAGCTCTTTATCATCGGACAGGCACTTGATGTAGTAGGATAAACCATAACAGCGAAAATGATGTTGGTTTTTGACGATTTTGGAAAGAACCTGCTTCTAGCACCATGTTTTTGTCGGTCCTGAAATAGGCTGGATATGTTAAATCACGGCGCGTTTAAATGTTTATATGCTGGGACTAATCTTCAGAGGGACTGATGGCTCGGTGATCCGATGACCAAGAAGGGCTCCAACGGTGAAAACATCAAAGTCAAAGTTTTTCGGGTAACAGGAGAAATCACAAAACCAAATCTCCAAACAAGCTTTCATAAGGAGGTAAGAGCGCTAAAGCCTGAAGAGGTTGCAGAAAGAATCTACAAGGAACTAGGCAGCAGACACAGAGCCAAACGCTTTCAAATAAAAATCCACAACATCAAAGAAATCAAACCTGAAGAGATAGAGGACGCTACGATCAGGAAATTAACGCTTGGAGAAGAAGAGAGTGTCCAGTGACGAAGAAACCTTCCGGAGACTAGCCGTCGAGCTTCGAATTCTGGAAGGAACCGCTGAGGCTCTGCAGTCAAGAATAAACCTTGTAAGAGCAGCACTCACCGAACTCAGAGTCGCAAGCATGACCCTCGAAGGCGTGGAAAAAGAGAAAAAGAATGCACCACTCTTTGTGCCAATCGGAGGAGGCTCATACGTAAAGGCGAAGCTGGACAGCGCAGAAGAAGTGATCGTAGGAATAGGAGCTGACGTGGCCGTTGAGAGAACAATGAAAGAAGCCAGAGAGAACGTCGAAAACCGCATAGCAGAGCTCGCAAAGACGGGAAACAGCCTCGGACAGCAGCTGAATGATGTAATAGGAAAAATCGGGGAACACAGGTCAGAACTGGAAGGGGTGACAGCAAAACTGCGTGAAAGGGAGCGAACAAGCGGTGTTCGAAAGACTTAGAAAAGGCCTTGGTGGGCTTCTAAGCAAAGTAACGACAACCGAGCTGAAGACTGAGAAACTCCGTCCAATCTTAGAAGACTTCAAACTAGACCTGATAGGAAACGACGTCGCTATATCTGTAGCCGACCACATCTGCGAAGAGATGGAAAAAAGACTAGATGGAGTCCAAGTTAAAAGACTGGAAGATAGAAAGGAAATTGTCAGAAAGAATCTGAGGGAAGTTCTGCTTGAGGTCCTAACTACAAACCAAGAAATAGACCTGTGGGATATGGTTGACAAGAAGAAAAAAGTAAACGAGCCATACGTGATCCTTTTTGTCGGAATAAACGGAACAGGAAAAACCACGACCATAGCCAAAGTAGCCAAACTTCTCATGAAAAATGGATACTCCGTCGTCCTTGCCTGTAGCGACACCTACCGGGCAGGCTCTATAGAACAACTTGAGGAACACGCGAAACGACTAGGCATCCGCATGATCAAACACAAATACGGCGCAGACGCAGCAGCAGTGGCTTATGATGCCGTCAACCACGCCAAGGCTCACGGAGTAAACGCCGTGCTCATCGACACAGCGGGGCGTATCCAGACAAACAGAAACTTAATGAACGAGCTTGAAAAGATCAAGAGAGTAATCACCCCAGACCTAACCATTCTCACAGTTGACTCGCTCACCGGAAACGATGCCGTGATGCAAGCGGAGGAGTTTCACAAACGGGTTGGAATTGACGGAACAGTCTTGACAAAGGTGGATGCCGACGTGAAGGGAGGCTCTGCTCTCAGCGTAACATATGCAACTAGCAAACCCATAATATTCATTGGAACAGGTCAAAAATACGAAGACTTGGAAGAGTTTAAGCCAGAACAGTTTACAGAAATGATTGTTAAATAAAGTGTGATGGCTCCTTTCTGCATCTTTTCAGCAAGGTTCATCAAAGGAAGTGCACATGGAGGCAGAGAGAATCGCTATGATTCTAATTGTGGCTTCTGAAAAGGACATAGCCAGCTTGAACATTGAACAACAAATCCTGAGCAAATACGAGTTTGAAAAACTCTCCGAATCATTCGATGAAAATCCTATTTATCTGAAAAGACTTCAGGACAGCGAGATCAGAATGCTATGTATCAAGGAAGACCTCATCAACTCGCAGTTCATCACAGATTTCTTCAGTCCACAGCTATTGATCTTTGTATCCCGACACAGCAGCGCCAGTGGAATCCCAACGCTCTCGGTTCACACTCCAGGAAACCTAGGGGCGGCGAGGTTCGGTGGCATTCCTAGGAGAGTTTCTGTATCTCCTGCAAGTGCAATGAAGGATGCGCTTGTGGAGATGGTGAGGATGAAGGAGAAGATGGAATTGGACTATGCGGTTTCCTACGAGGCTACGCATCACGGACCTTCCTTAGATGTGCCCACGATGTTCGTCGAGGTTGGGAGTTCACCTCAGCAGTGGAGAGATGAGAGAGCGGCTGAGGCTGTCGCTCATGCTGCGATGGCAGCGACTTCCAAAGTGTCAAGATACCCAGTTGCGTTGGGCATTGGCGGTCCACACTATAATACAAAGTTCACTCGAATCGCGCTGACCAAAGAAATAGCCTTCGGCCACATGATACCCAAATACGCCTTCTCAGGGATTGATTTGGAGATTGTAAAACAATGCGTCGAGAGGACGACGGAAAAGGTGGACACTGTGATTCTCGACTGGAAGGGGATTCGGGGTGCAGACAAAAAGAAACTTGGAACGATATTGAGGGAGATCGGTGTACCTATAGAAAAGGTGTAGAACAGTTTATGCGCGCGCTTTTTATTTCAGTCGATTCCATAGACCATTGACAATTCAATGTTCGAAACCATGAAATCGCTCGGTACCATTTCCAGAGCAGAGTTCCTACTGCCCAATTTAGGATCGCTCATTATGGGACTTGCCTGGGGAGCAATACCGTCCACAAGCATTGGCGAATTGGTGGTTATGATAATCTTGTCCTTTGCCATAATCAATCTAAGCTCTGCCATCGGTGCACAAGCCAACACCCTCTCAGACCGCGAACTAGATTCAAAGGATGAGCGCAAGAAACAACTTGGTGAAGCAGTGAATTCTTTTGGACCGAGACGACTGAAAAAAGTGCTGATCGTCGAGTTTGCTCTTACTCTGATTCTGGTCTCTATATTCATGTTAATCCAGCAGAAGCCCATTTTGATAATTCTGTGGATGGTTGGAATCTGCTTGGGCTGTGCCTATTCTCTTCCACCAATAAGACTAAAATCCAGAAATTGGCTCGCTCCAATCTCGCTAATTCTTGTACTCGCCGTTTTCCCAGTGCTATTTGCCTACTACACTTTCACAACCGAAATGAACTCCTTCTTCCTCGTGTCGCTAATAGGGCTCGCGCTGATTGTATATGGTGTGATAGTACCAACTGAAATTCGAGATTACTTTGGAGACAAAGCAATGGGCATCGAAACCATGACGGTGCGCCTAGGACTTCCTAAAGCTTCATTCTTAGGCATTGTATTGCTAACTGCAGGCACCATACTCACCGCAACAGCCTTCTTTCTCGAGTGGGCTTACGAACAGCACTCGTTGTTGAGTGTCTTCCTGCTCGCCATACCCGTTGCCGTCATATTTGTTCTGAGAAAGTTCAAGAAGCTCTACTCTCTCTAGAGAACACGCGTCCTCAAAGACCCAGAGCGCTGTAGCAGAGGCAATTAAAGCTTGTCTGCACACAATCCACAGTGGATAGTGCTGGTCACACAAACATACACCCTCATGTCGATTATACTACTTTTAAGCAAATTCTTGCTCTAACAGCGCTTGCAAGCGAAAATACCTTTTTATATCAGAACTAATTGTTGAAGGATGCGATTAACGATGGGACTGAAGTCATTTCTCGGGTCATGTGCAAGACTGCTAAAGCTTGCCACAAAGCCTGGCAAGAGCGAGCTCTGGCTCTCGATAAAGATCTGTTTTCTCGGCACATTAGCAATTGGAGGAATAGGGTTCATAATCAAGCTCATAGCGAGCATACTGACGCCAGGAGGCGGAACATAGCAGGGAGCTTCTATGGAAGAACGGAAGTTTTCCTCAGCGATCTTCACAGTAAGAACCACGGCTGGACAAGAGAAGAATGTGGCAAACCTTTTGGCAGCCAAGGTAAAAACCAACAACTTGCCCATAAAAGCGATTCTTGTACCGGAGACGCTGAAGGGATATCTATTCATCGAAGCAGAGGGACCACACGTTGTCGATGAGGCAATAGGCGGAATCAAACACGTCAGATCCAGAGTCCCAGGGATCGTGAGCTTCCCCGAGGTCGAGAGATATATCGTCGCGAAGCCTATGATCGAGGAGCTGGATGCCGGAGACATCGTAGAGGTCGTGAGCGGTCCCTTCAAAGGGATGAGAGCCAAGATAACGCGGGTTGACGAAACAAAGGAGGAGGTGGTCCTTGAGCTGCTGGAGGCGACCTTCACCTTACCCATAACGGTTCACGCCGACTACGTAAAAGTTGTAGAGAAGGGAGCGGCGGGAGAGTGAGATGAGCGAGAAGAAAGTTGTTGAGACATTGGTTAGTGGCGGAAAAGCAACCGCGGGGCCTCCTCTGGGACCCGCTCTGGGCCCACTGGGAGTAAACGTCCTCGCCATCGTGAACAAGATCAACGAAATAACAAAGAAGTATTCCGGTATGAAGGTTCCTGTCAAAATCGCTGTAGATACGGAAACGAAGGAATTCGAGGTCAGCGTTGGAACACCTACAACCTCAGCGTTAGTTATTAGCGAGTTGGGGATTGAGAAGGGTTCAGGAGCTCCAAAGACCGAAAAGGTTGGAAATCTCTCTCTTGCCCAAATCATTCAGGTAGCCAGAGATAAGGGCGGTACGCTTCTAGCTAGAAGTCTGAGGGCAGCGGCTAAGGAGGTTCTAGGCACTTGCGTCAGCATGGGGGTAACTGTGGAAAACAAGGACCCACGTGAGGTGCAAGTGGAAATAGATGAAGGAAAGCACGACGACCTGTTCGTAGAGGAAGGGACGTAACAATCTTTTTATAAAGGGCTTTCGTAGGTGTCTGGTTCGAGGCTTCAGAGATGCCACTGAATGATGAGAGGCTTCTTCAAGCAATCAAAGAAGTTAAGGATAAGTCGGAGAAAAGAAATTTCAACCAATCCATAGATCTGATCATAAACCTGCGAGACATAGATCCAAAAAAGCCTGAAAACAGAATTCAGGAACTAATCGGGTTGCCCCACCCCACGGAGAAGGAGAATAGAATATGCGTCTTTGCATCTGGTGAGATGGCCTTCAGAGCAAAAAAGGCAGGCACAGATTTGGTTGTTGAAAGAACTGAGCTTGAGGGTATGATGGGTGACAAAAAGAGCCAGAGAAATCTGGTGAAAACATATGATTTCTTCATAGCAGAGGCACCATTGATGCCGTTGATAGGAAAGGTTCTGGGCGCAGTCCTAGGGCCAAAAGGGAAGATGCCTACGCCAGTGCCTCCAACAGCAGACATAGCCGAGCACATAAAGGGATATCGCAAAATGGTACTAGTAAGACTGCGGGGACAACCAGTTCTCCAATGCCGTGTTGGAACAGAAAAGATGGCAGAGAAAGAAATAGCCGAAAACGTTCAAGCGGTAATGAGAACTATTGAGAGGAAACTCAGAAGAGGAATAAAAAACGTCAGATCAGCATATCTTAAAACAACCATGGGGCCGTCGATCAAAGTTAGTCTATAGGTAGGTAACTCATGTCTATGCGTCATAACCCTCAGGAAAAGGCAAGAGAAGTTGAGGAAATAAGGAGCCTCATTCAAGAACACAAGGTTATCGGAGCCGCAAGCCTCCAAAAAGTTAGGGCTCCACAGCTCCAAGAGCTGAGGAGGAAACTACAGGACAGCGCACATTTCCGTGTTGTCAAGAACACCATAATTAAAAGATCGATTGAGAAATGCAAAAACAAGCCTGAATTGGAAAAATTAGGAGAAAACCTGATCGGATCTAATATCTTCCTCTTCACCAACTTAAACCCCTTCAGACTGGCTTTACTGCTTCAAAAGAGTAAGGTAGAAGCAACTGCACGAGCTGGAGATATGGCAGCTCATGACGTTACTGTTCCAGCTGGAAACACTGGACTGCCTCCAGGGCCAATAATTAGCCAGCTGGGTTCAGTTGGCTTGCCCACCAGAATAGAGGCTGGAAGCGTCTGGGTAAGCCGGGATACGTTAGTGGTGAGAGAGGGAGAGGCCATATCGGCGAGACTGGCGACCGTGCTCTCCAAGCTCGGCATAAAATCTGTCGAGATAGGGCTTACGCTGAAGACAGCTTATGACGATGGCTTATTCATCGACGAAGAGCAACTACAACTAGATTTAGAAGAGGTTCAGCAAAGCATCCAGGAAGCCCATACCTATGCCTTTAACATTTCGCTGAATGCGGCGTATCCGCTTTCGGAAAACATCTCTCTTCTCCTTCAAAGGGCACAATATGAGGGCTATGGTCTGGCTCTGAGTGCGGGCATAGTTTCTCGGGACACAATAGCCCACCTCATAAGAAGGGCTCATACAGAAATGCTAGGCCTACTATCCAGATGTCAAGGATATTCCGAGGTGGGACATGCATGACTCCTAGCACTAGACGAACGCGTCTAGCCGCTTGCGCTTGCCAAGACACACAGGTAACAAGAGTGTTAAGCTTAAGTAGAGGGTTGGCTATCACCAATCAAAAGTTTTCATGTATTTCGCTCAGAAAGGTTGAAAAGGAAGATCGTGAAAAGAGGGGATGGTGAAAGGTTATGGAATATGTATACGCCGCAATGCTCCTACATAGGGCTGGAAAAGAGATCGACGAAAAGAATCTGAAAGGTGTTCTCACAGCCGCTGGCATAAACGCAGACTCTGTTAGGGTTAAAGCCCTCGTAGCCTCACTGGCAGAAGTTGATATCGACGAGGCGATCAAGAATTCGCCAGCTTTCATGACGGCTGCTCCAACTGCCACTCCTGCACCAGCAGCCGCGGAGAAACCAGCCAAAGAGGAGAAAGAGAAGAAGGAAGAGGAGAAGGAGAAAGAAGAGGCGGCGATGGAAGGTCTCGGAGCTCTATTCGGATAGCCGTTCCCGTCTTGTGATGCTGAAATTCGGAATTTTCTCCTCAAAAGTTTGGAAATCGCCTTCAGGTTATATTGTAAAACAGCTCCAATTTCCTTAAACATTTAATTTCGGATCTCCTAGTCTTATTGCTATGAGGAATACACGTTGAGACGTTTTCCAGAGAGCGAGTATCACGTCCCCTTCTTTGACGAGTACGAATACATTCGAAAGCTTTGCCCAGTTTGTGGCGAATATTTCTGGACACAGACCCCCGACCAAGAAACATGTGGTGAGGCCACACCAGAGGGCTGTGCGCCTTTAACCTTTATCCACAATTCACCTACGCGCAAAGAATACAACCTACGAGAGATGCGTGAGGCTTTCTTGTCCTTCTTTGAGAAGCGTAGGCACAAAAGAATTAAGCCTTATCCAGTTGTGGCTAGGTGGAGAGACGATCTATATCTAACAAGCGCCAGCATCGTTGATTTTCAACCGTATGTTACCAACGGAATAGCGCCTCCTCCAGCGAATCCCTTAGTGATAAGCCAACCGTGCATAAGACTTGTGGATGTTGACAATGTGGGTCCAACCTTCGGTCGACATCTGACCATTTTTGAGATGGGGGGGCATCACGCCTTCAACTACCCAGATGAAGAGGTATACTGGAAAGATCAGACCGTGCGTTATCATCAGGAGTTTGTGACAGAAGAGTTGGGGGTCAAGTCTGAGAACGTGATATACAAGGAAGACGTATGGTCTGGTGGAGGAAATGCAGGACCAGATCTGGAGACAGTGATCCATGGACTCGAGGTTGCAACCTTGGTTTTCATGAAATTCAAGGTTGTCGACGGTGAGTTCGTTGAGTTGCCCATACGAACTGTTGACACGGGATACGGGATAGACAGTCGATACACATGGCTTTCGCAGGGATCCGTTAGTTGCTTCCATTCATTGTATGGTTCGATTTTGGATGAGATTATGAAGATGGCTGGCGTAGAGAGAGTTGACAATAATTTATTGGCGAGGGTAGCTAAGCTCTCTGGACTAATGAGCCTAGAAAAGGCGGCGGACAGAAAGGCGGCACAAGGGAAGGTCGCCAAACAAGTGGGAATGACTGTCGATGAACTCAACAAGGCTCTACTCCCGATTGAGAACGTCTTTGCGATCCTAGATCACACAAAATGCTTGGCTTTCATGCTCGCTGAGGGTGTTGTGCCATCCAATGTAGGCGAGGGATATCTGACTCGCCTCATGCTCCGCCGAACTTATCGGCTACTCAGAACTCTAGAAATCCAAGAAAAACTACCAGAAATCATCGGTATGCAAATAGACTTTTGGGCACAAGACTTTTCATATCTGAAGAAGATGCAAGAAGGAATATTGGAAATTCTCGCAGTAGAGCAAGACAAGTTTGAGAAGACGATCAGAAGAGGAAATTCTCTTGTCAAGAGAATGGGACAAGAGTTGAAAGCCAAGGGAGTTCACATAATTCCTACGGAATCACTCATTGAACTCTACGACTCACATGGACTTCCACCAGAAGTTGTTCAAGAAACCGCTGAGAAAGAGGGACTACAGGTTAGGATGCCAGAGAACTTCTACTCGATGGTCGCTGAGAAGCACGAGCAACCACCACCATCAAAAGAAGTGAAGGAAATAGAGGTTTTGGAATCAAAGGTCTCTGATCTCCCTGAAACACGCATGCTCTACTACGAAAATCCGTATCTTCATGAATTTGAAGCAAATATTCTTCAAGTGTTAGATGATAAGAACGTGGTTCTAGATGAGACTGCCTTTTACCCTGAAGGGGGAGGACAACCCGCAGACAAAGGATACCTAGAATTTGGTAGGCAACGATCAGAGGTTGTGGATGTTCAGAAGGTCGGAAAAGTCATCATCCATACTTTGAAGGGACACGTTCCCCAGAAAGGGGATGTTACGAAGGGAGTTATTAATTGGGAACGAAGAGGCAGCCTCATGAAGCATCACACAGCAACTCACCTCATCATGGGAGCCGCAAGACGGGTCCTTGGGGACCATGTGTGGCAGTCGGGCTCTCAGAAAGGCGCCGATAAGACGAGACTCGACGTATCACACTTCCGCCGTTTAACACCAGATGAGATACATGAAATAGAGAAGTTGGCAAACAACGCAGTCATCCAGAACATCCCAGTTGAAACAAGATGGATGCCCAGAGGAGAAGCCGAGAGGCTCTATGGCTTCAGACTCTACCAAGGTGGCGCAGTTCCGGGAAAAGAGATACGCGTCGTGAAAACCGGAGACTGGGAGGTTGAAGCCTGCGGTGGAACTCATCTCAAAAACACCGGAGAAATAGGATTCATCAAAATTGTTCACACGGAAAGGATTCAAGACGGCGTTGAGCGTATCGTCTTCAGCGCGGGGCTCCCAGCTCTAGAGGCTACCCAAGAGAACGAGAAATTACTCTGGGAACTTTCCGAAGCCCTGAACGCACCACGGGAAAAACTTGTAAAAACAGCAGAACGTCTTCTCAGGGAATGGAGAGAGGCACGCCGTGAAAGGAAACGTCTTATCAAAGAACTAGCAGCGATTCGAGAGGGCACCGAGGCAGGTATGAAAAGAGAAACAACACAAATCGGAGAAGTAAAGTTTGAGCGGTTAGAATTTGAGCAAATAGATGTTGACCGCATGATTGAAACTGCCAATAAAATAACTAGCGTGAGTCCAAATACAGTTGTGGTTTGTTTTGGCGTGGACGAAGGAACCGCTAGGATAGTAGTAATGGCTGGAAAGGATGCGTTGGATGCAGGGATAAACTCAGCTGAAGTCTCTGGTGTGGCAGCATCCGTGCTAGGGGGCGGAGGCAGCGGCAGACCTGATTTCGCTCAGGGAGGCGGAACTCTAGTTGAGAAGATGCCGGAGGCGTTGGAAAAGGCTGAGGAAGCAGTAAGGAAACAGCTGAAGAAGAAATGACAATAGATTAAAATAGATCATTCCGAATATAACGTGATGGTGCCTGAGTATGAGGGATCGTTTCCTCTCCCAAGACTAGTAAGACTTTTAATCCTCAACGCAACCCAAAGACTTTCATGGACATTTTAAGGCAGATCGAACGGAAGTGGCAAAAGGCGTGGGAAAGAGAGAAAATATTTGAGGCAGATCCTGATCCCACAAGAGAAAAGCGCTTTGTGACCTTCCCCTATTCATACGTAAACGGGCCACTTCACGTTGGACACGCCTTCACAGCTGCCCGAGTCGATGCCTACGTACGATTCAAGAGAATGCAGGGCTACAACGTCCTCTTTCCCTGGGCATGGCATTGGACAGGACAGGCCGCAGCGGGCGCGAGCGAAAGAGTCAAGCTTGGAGACGACGATTTCATTCGAGCTCTAAGAGAGATAGACTGTGTCTCAGAAGAGGACCTGAAAAGATTTGTTGACCCAACATACATGGCTTCCTATTACACGGAGGAAAACCGGGAAACCGTAAGGCGTGCAGGCTTCTCAATAGATTGGAGAAGAGAGTTCCGGACAGCAAGCCCCACATTCAACAAGTTCATCGAGTGGCAATACAAGCGATTACGTGAAAAGGGATACGTCGCCAAAGGAACACACCCAGTTGTGTGGTGCCCACGCTGCGAGAGCCCAACAGGAGATCACGACAGACAGGAAGGAGAAGGCGTCTCACCTGAGGAATACACGCTTATAAAATTCAGGATAGATGATGCTTGTCTGCCCGCAGCAACCTTCAGACCCGAAACAATCTACGGCGTAACCAACATGTGGATACATCCGGACGCCACCTACGTTAGGGCTCACGTTGACGGTGAGGAGTGGATCATAAGCGAGAAAGCCGCCGTCAAACTGAGAGAACAAAGAAAAAATGCCGAGATAATCAGTCAATTCAAAGGTAGGGAAATCATAGGAAAGCATTTCATTAACCCGATCAACGGTAAGGAATTGCTCATACTGCCAGGCTGGTTCGTGAGTCCCGAGCATGCGACTGGAATCGTTTACAGCGTCCCTGCACACGCACCCTACGACTGGGTGGCGTTAAGAGATCTGCAAGAGAAATCTGAGTCGCTGAAAGAGTTTGGTATTGAGGCTGATGTGGTGATGAGTATTCAGCCCATCTCTATGATTCAGGTAGAGGGTTTTGGGGAATACCCTGCCATTGAAATTGCGGACCGAATGGGAGTGAAGGATCAATATGATCCGAAGGCTGAAGAAGCAACGAAACAGCTGTATAAGAAGGAGTTTCACAGCGGCGTCCTCAAGAGCATCTGTGAGGAATACGCCGGAAAAACGGTTTATGAAGTGAAAGAGCGTTTGATTGAAGACTTCAAGAAAAGAAATATCGCAGACTCAATGTATGACCTGCCACAACCGGTTGTCTGCCGGTGCTTGACACCATGCATCGTCAAAATACTTGAAAACCAGTGGTTTCTAAGATATTCGGATGAGACTTGGAAAGAGAAGACAAGAAGCGCCTTGAAGGAGGCTAAGATCTATCCAGAATCAGCTGTGCAATGGTTTCTGAACGTCATCGATTGGCTGAGAGACTGGGCTTGCGCCAGAAAGACTGGTTTAGGCACACCGCTTCCATGGAGCCCAGACTGGATAGTGGAAACCCTAAGCGACTCGACAGTCTATATGGCCTTTTACACAATAAACAAGCACATCAAACAGTACAACATAAAGCCAGAACAGCTCACCACGGAAGTCTTCGATCACATATTCTATGGCAAAGACGCTCCTGAGAAAGTAGCCGGAAAATTACGTATCGATAGCGAGATATTGAAAGATATGCGAAGAGAATTTCTATACTGGTACCCGGTAGATCTGAGAAACTCCGCGAAAGAGCTTGTTCCAAACCACCTAACATTCTTCCTCTTCCACCACACAGCCTTATTTCCAGATCACCTACCCAAGGGGATAGGCGTAAACGGGATGCTGATGATTGAGGGCGATAAGATGTCAAAATCAAAGGGTAACTTTGTAACCTTAAGAAGCGCTGTAGAAGAGTATGGCGCCGACGCGACGCGATGTGGTCTGCTCCTATGTGCCGAAGGCATGGATGATCCTGACTGGAGAAGAGAAAATGTTCGCGATGTCCGAAACAAGCTTGAGGCTTTCTACGCCTTGGCAAATAGCATGATGAAAGCAGAAAGAGATGCGCAGGTAAGCCATTTGGAGGAATGGCTGATCAGCAATTTACAACGCCGCATCAGAAAGATCACAGAAAGTATGGAGGCAATGAAGACAAGAACCGCCATAGAAAACGCCTTCTTCGAAATCTGGAACGATATTCGATGGTACCGGCGAAGAGAGGAAAAGGTCAATTCAGAAATTCTGAAGCAGACCTTGGAGATGTGGATACGCCTCTTGGCCCCATTTGCACCACACATCTGCGAGGAAATCTGGGAGAAGATAGGCAAAGAAGGGTTCATCTCATTTACCGAATGGCCAAAATACGATAAAGGCAAAATCAACGTAAGAGCAGAAGAGACGGAGGCGTTGATCAAGAACGTGTTAGGAGATACATCGAACATTCTTCGAGCAATCAGAATAACGCCAAAGAAAATCTATTACTATTCAGCAGCGCCTTGGAAATGGAAAGTCTATCTGAAGGCTCTAGAAGAATCGACTTCCACAAAAATCGGTTTGAGTGCCCTCATAAAAGAGCTGATGGAAGATTCAGAGCTGAAAAAAGCGGCAAAGGACGTTGCGAAATTCGCGCGTCAAATCATAGACGAAGTCAACCAGATGCCTGATGATAAGAAGCGCAGAGAACTACATGTCAGGATGATGAATGAGAATGAGACGCTAAGACAAGCGGAAGATTTCTTCGAACGGGAATTCAGCGCAAAGGTCTACACCTACGGTGAAGATGACATTCAACGCTACGACCCTAACAAAAAAGCTGGATTGGCAAGACCATATCGCCCTGCGATCTACATCGAGTGATTACAGGGCTATCAAGAGGCTGTGATCTCTGAGATAAATAGATGAAAAGATTTTATTTGTTGACCTCCAAGATTTTAAGGATGAGCCCTAGGGCCCGTGGCCTAGTCTGGATAAGGCGTCGGCCTTCTATTGCGGACAGAAGAGAGCCGGAGATCCGGGGTTCGAATCCCCGCGGGCCCGCCAAAGTTCTGGGTTTCTCTGAACTTTCTCGGCTGAGAAGAGAGACGGTTTGTTTGTGGTCGAACCACCTTCGAACCTTTTCAGAGTAGTCGGAAAATATATATTGTCTTGAGTCAAAAATAGAGAGCACTAACCTTACTGTTTGATTTGTCGGTGCATACTAGATGAATGGAGCAAGCACGCACGCGGAAGAACTGAAGCTTCGATTGATGACAATAGAGTTACTTCGAGCCGCGAAGAAGCACTACACCTACCGTGAGCTGTCGAGCAAGACCGATCTCCCGGTGACAGTTCTGAGCAGGTACGCCAAGGGACACGTTTTGCCAAACGCTGAGAGAGCTCGAAGCCTCTGGAAAATCCTGAAGAAACTCGTCGGTCTGGAAACTGAGCTTGGTAGGAAGATACGGTTTAACAAGGACGGATATTTCGATAACACATGGATAATCGGAGACTTCAACATACTTAGGCAAGCGTCGCGCCACGCCCTCACAACTTTCGCCGGAAGAAGGGTGACTAAGATCCTGACAGCGGCTGTGGATGGCATACCGTTGGCGACTATGGTTGCAGACGCTTTAGGCGTGGATCTTGTGATTGCCAAGAGAAACAAGGAGGTTGGGGTTCCAGTCTTTTTAGAGGAAACTTACGTGCTAAGTAACTCTGGCGTCACCATGACACTTTACGTGCCAAAAAACGCCTTTAGACGGAGAGACAGCGTGCTCATAGTTGATGATATGATAAAAACGGGGGAGACCCAAGCGGCCCTCATCAACCTGATTCGTAAGGCAAGAGCCGAAGTTTCTGGAATATACTCCCTCATTGCCATCGGAAACGATTGGGAGACAAAGATCAGTCTTCCTAAAGGGTGTCCAATTGAGGTTGTGACGAGGGTTAGGGCGAAATAGTGGTTTGGCAATAATTCTGATACCCACATTTTTCATATCTCCTTTTTTTGTCGAAGGTCTTCTAATCCGAACTTTTGGTTTCATCAGAGCAAAATAGTAATCAATGAACGATAAATAGGAATCTTTGAGGTGTGAGGCTTGAGAACGATACGGTGGAAAGACGGCGTAGTCATCACGATTGACCAGACAGAACTGCCCAACAAAACGGTGTCTCTGAAGATGAAGAGATGCGGTGAGGTGGCCTCTGCAATTAAAGAGATGAAGATTCGAGGTGCCCCGCTTATCGGTGTGGCGGCAGCCTATGGCTTGGCTCTCACTGCTTTCCACTCAAAGGCAAAGAAGAGAGAGGAGCTGATGAAAGAAATCGGAGAATCTGCTGAAGTCTTGAGGAAATCTAGACCCACGGCTGTGAACCTTTTCTGGGCCGTTGACAGGATTATGGAGCGGGGAGAGGAAACCCCTGGAAATTCAACTGCTGTGGCTCAGGCCGTGGTTGACGAGGCTCATAAGATGGCTGATGAAGACATAGAAGTAAACCGCAAGATGGGTGAACATGGAGCTAGGCTGATTAAGGATGGAGATGTTGTGCTGACACACTGCAACGCAGGAAGTCTAGCGACAGTGGATTATGGCACCGCGCTGGGAGTGATACGCGCTGCGTCGGAAAAGGGAAAGAAGACCCGCGTAATTGCGACGGAAACCAGACCTAAACTCCAAGGGGCAAGGCTTACTTCCTATGAGCTACAGCGCGATGGCATCCCAGTCACCCTGATTACAGACAACATGGTCGGCTACGTAATGTCTAGGCAGTTGGTTGACAAAGTCATTGTGGGGGCGGATAGAGTAGTTCAGGATGCTGTTATCAACAAGGTCGGCACATACACGGTCGCAGTGTTGGCTCATGAGCATAACATCCCGTTCTATGTGGCGGCCCCGAAGTCCACCTTTGACCTAAATCAAACCTCAGAAGATGTAGTTATCGAAGAGAGAAACTCTGAAGAAGTCACACATTTGGGTTGTCAAAGAATAGCTCCACAGGGGATAGATGTGCTGAACCCAGCGTTTGACATCACTCCCATGAGATATGTAAGTGCGGTAATTTGTGAAATCGGAGTCTTGCACCCAACTGAACTTCAGAGGATCAAAGCAGCTTAAGCAAATGCTTCGCGGGTAACACGCCAAGCTTTTTTCTTGAATCCTACATAGTTGTTGAGTAAATTATTAATACGTGTTCTCATAATGTCAGAAGGGTCGTGGCAAAGTGAAGCCAGAAAGAATGCTTCAAATTGTGCTTGTGTTGGCTCTTTCAGAGGTGATATTTGGGGCTTCGGTCCTAGCTCAACCAAGAACGTGGGCGTAAGCCTGGATGACTGGTTTAAGTATGGCGCTACTTTCGAATGGAGTTCTGAGGACCCAAATGCGACACATCCTCTCGGATATGAATGGTGGCAGCTGTGGGAGGAAGTAGAATGGTGGATGATAACTGTTGAACAGGTTTCTGGCACAAATGTAACCCTTCAAACTGTGGCGCATTTCGTAAATGAAACCGAAATCGCTGGTAGTGGTTACATAGATATAGACACTGGAGCAGGTGAGAATTTCACTCTTTGGTTTGTTTCGGCTGATCTTGACGTGGATGATACTCTATACACATCTGGTGATTATTCCGACTGGATGATAAACGAAACAATAATCAGGACCTATCCAGACAGCACAAGAGAGACCAACCACATAAACATGACAATGGATTACTCGTGGGAAGAACAATATTACCATATATCCATGAATTATTACTGGGACAGGGGAACCGGAGTCCTTGCTGAAATGTCATTTAATTGGGAAAATCAAACACTCGAATACCTAACAACTTGGTCAGTGTCGATTGGGATCACTGAGTCGAATGTTTGGGTAATACCTGAGTTTCCCATGTGGGCACTAATACCTGTATTTATCGGGCTTACAAGTGTCTTAATCATCTGCAAACGAAGAATATTCAAAACAATAATTCAGTAAACAGCTATCTTCAAGCGTGCATCTGCAGGCACAATTCACCTAGAAACTTCGTCGCTACCTTATGCGTCAAAAGGTTTATGTTTCAAAGCATTCGGTCGTCGTTATTTGCCTCCAAGGAATCAACATCAATTAACGTTATTAGCAACCAACTACCGACTAATGATAGCGCTAGAAAACGGTTGGAAGGACCCAGCTATGAGCGAACAGCTGAAACACGAGACTGCTGAAGAGCGTAACGCCGAATTAGTAATAGAATCGTTGCTCACAGAGGATGGCGTCAAAGTTTCGTCACGAGAGAGTGCCGAGGGGCTTTCCTCGCGTGGCTATGGGGTCTCCGAAAATGGAGAATTAATGCTTACTTTTTACGAGGCGCTGTATTTGCGTGGTAAGGAAATTCTTGAAATAAGGGACGGGAAGACTGGAGAAAAACTGAGCTTTCAAGATATTCTAAAACATTTCAAGTCAACTGACGAGAATGCTTGGGTCAAGTATTTGATCTATCGCGACTTGAGAAGTCGAGGATACGTGGTGAGAGAGGGCTTCGGGTTGGGCATAGACTTCCGCCTGTATAAGCGAGGGGAGTATGGGGAGGAGACTGCCAGATATATGATATTTGGGATACAGGAAGGGCAACCAGTAACTCTGGAGGAATTGGCGCGGGCTCAGATGAATGTTCAGAGTCTCAAGAAGAAGCTTGTGCTGGCAGTTGTGAACAGGAGGGGAGAGGTCGTTTACTACTCGCTCTCACAACTGACCCTAAAGTGATAATGCAGAGGATAGAGATGCCAAGGTTCAACACAATCCGAGGGATGAGAGACTTCCTGCCGAAACATACAGAAAGGATGAGATACGCAGAGGGGCTTTCAAGAGAGCTAGCCGGGCTCTACGGCTACGAAGAGGTCATCACGCCCATAGTGGAATCATACAAGCTTTTGGCGGCGAAATCCGGTGAGGAGATGAAGCAACGCATGTACACCTTCAAGGACTTAGGCGGTAGAAAGGTGGCTCTGCGGCCGGAATTCACAGCCTCCATAGCTAGGTTGGTGGCAGGCAAGATGAGGAATGAGCCCAAGCCTATGAGACTCTTCTGTATGGGAAGCCTCTACCGCTACGATGAGCCTCAGTACGGGCGCTTCAGAGAGTTCTGGCAGGCTGACTACGAGCTTATAGGCTCAGAAAAACCAGAGGCAGATGCAGAGATTTTGACGCTAACAAACGATCTGATGGAAAGGCTGGGTCTACGTAACTATCACTTCAGGATAGGACATATGGGAATCCTACGGGGAATCCTCAGTCAAGAAAATGTGGAGGAAGAATCGCAGAACAGGCTTATGCAGCTACTTGACAAGAAGCAGCGGGACGAGGCGCTTATAGCAGCAAGGAATTGCAATGTCTCAGAAGAATGCGTAGGAACCTTGAAGAGGCTTTTTAAGGCAAAAGGCAAGGAGCCATCTCGAGTTCTCAGAAGAGTAAAAGAAGAGGTTGAGGAATACGGAAGCGCTATTGCCGCAGTGGAGAATCTTTGGGACATTCTAGAGTTGGTAAGAGATGGCGGGGTCAAGTTTGAGATAGTGATAGAAGCAGGGTTTGCCCGAGGTTTAGAGTATTACACTGGTCTAATTTTTGAGCCATATGCTCCGGAGTTGGACATAGCACTTGGCGGTGGGGGACGCTATGACAAACTCATCGAACTCTTCGGAGGTGGACCCACAGCGGCTGTGGGAGTCGCCCACGGAATAGACCGCCTCGTGCTAGCCATGAAAAAGCAGAAGATTTCGCCGAGGATTCGGGAAGAAAAAAGAGTGGTGATTATCCCGATTAGCGATGAACTGAAGGCAAAGGCTATTGAACTCTCATTGATGTTAAGGGAAGCAAAGATACCAGCTGAGGCCGAGGTTATGGGTCGCACGGTTTCAAGAGCTTTAGAAGATGCGGACAGAAAGGGGGCCACGCATACAATTCTTGTGGGTCCAGATGAACTTAGAGAAGACAAGGTTTCTCTGCGGGATATGAAGAAGAGAGAGCAAAGAGTGATTGAGATAAAGAATCTTTGTGAAGAGATTGAATGGAGCATGGGCTAATGGATATTATCTTTAATCTGGCGACCTATATCACTTAATCAGCGTGTTCTTGGATTTGCCAGATAATCTTGGCGTATATTTTGATGAGCTGTTGTTTGTGTTTTCCATGTTTTAACGTGTCGATACGTTGTCGTAAGTGAAACGCACGGCGCATCAGTGTTTGTATGTTCAAAAATATCACCTCTCTTGGTGCAGAATTTAAGGCAGTAAAACAGATCTCTCTAATAAGCTTTGCTAATGAGTAATGTGGATACAAAAGCATCAAGGACACTTTGAAACGCTTTGTTCTATGTAAAAGGCCTTTTTTTCATAAGTTTACATCATGTATGTCTCAATTAGACTTTGATTAGAGCTGGCGCTAGGAACCGCTCAGTCTTCTAACTTCCTTCACGGTCTTCACTGCGACCTCTATCATGTCGTCATCTGGCTCTCTCGTTGTCAGTCGTTGAAACGCTAAGCCGGGTATTGTCAGGATTCTCATGATTCTGGAGTCCTTGTATCTGTCGCTGAGCTTCAAGAGTTCGTATGAGATGGCTCCGATCACTGGAATCAGGAGTACTCTGTATGCTAGCCTTAGGGCAAACCCTAACTCGGGCATGATGGAGAACAGCAGGATACTTACAAGTAATACGATGAAAATGAAGGATGTTCCACACCGGGGATGCAGTCTTGAGAATTTCTTCACATTTGCAGCGTTCAATGTCACCCCGGCTTCGTGGGCGTTGATAGCCTTATGCTCGGCGCCGTGATACTGCAGTATTCTTTTGAACTCTCCCCACATAGCTACTAATACTAGATATAGGAGGAAAATCGAAAGGCGCACGCCGGCTTCGATGATGTTGAAGAGCACTCCGGTGAGGTTGAGCAGGGTCGTTAGGAGGAAGGGTACTACGATGAAGAAAGAAACTAGCGCCAGAGCCATGGCAACGGCTATCGCGAACTCCTTGTAGGTGAATTCTTCCTCTTCTTCCAGAACTGCGTTTGCAGAGAAATAGAGGCCTTTGACGCCGAGATAGAAGGTTTCGAACAACGCGATAATGCCTCTCAAAAACGGAAGTCCAAGGACCTTGTGTCTTTTGGATAGGGGGTCTATCTTCTCAGTGTGTGTTAGTATCTCATTGTTTGGTTGTCTAACGCAAATGACTAGATGTGTGCGGGAGCGCATCATCACGCCTTCTATCAGGGCTTGTCCGCCAAACGCCAGCGATGGCTCTTCGCTTCTTTGAGCGTGCAATTTCATAGTTCACAAGAAGATTCTGGTGGTCTTATATTCTTTTGGAGAAATCATAAATTCTTAATTGCTGAATATGAGACAGCGACTTCTGTAAGCGCAGGCAGAGTAACGCTTATTTCTAGCCTGTATTTTGGAATGAGATATGGCATCAAAGGACGATGATACAGAGCTTGAAGGTTTGCCTCCAGGTCAGAGATCTATCAAACGCTTATTGAGATGGGGAAAGGATCACCCGACGATTGGTGGTCCTGTTCCAAGGATTGATTTGAGAAAATGGGTCCTAGCAATAAACGGTGAAGTCAAGAAACCGTTAAGGCTTAGTTGGGATGATCTGCAAGGACTTCCAGCCGTTGAATCTGTGAGCGATTTTCACTGCGTTGAGGGGTGGAGTGTGCCAGATCTCAGGTGGGAAGGGATACGTTTCAAAGATGTAGTGAGCATGGTAGAACCTAGGGAAGCTGCTAAGTTTGTTTCCTTCGAATGTGCGGATGGGTATACTACTTCGCTTTCTCTTAAGGAGCTTCTTGGAGATGACATCATTCTAGCATACAGGCTTGATGGGAAGTATCTTGAAGAGGGTCTTGGTGCTCCTCTTCGATTGGTTGTTCCGGATAAATACGCCTACAAAAGTGCGATGTGGATTACGAGAATAAAATTTGCATCGAAGAAAGAGATGGGTTATTGGGAAAACCGAGGCTACAGCGACACAGCCGATGTGTGGAGGAACGATCGGTTCTCAAGATGAAGAACCGTGTTTTTTCGTCTTAACTCGTGCAACTGCGAAAAGATGTAGGAAGATGTGCGACCGTTCCTAAGAGTTCAAGCTTCTTTCCTCGAAATCTGGCGGGCGGGACGGGATTTGAACCCGCGACCCCGAGCTTAGGAGGCTCGTGCCCTGTCCTGGCTAGGCTACCCGCCCTCTTCGTTTGTGATTTAGAGCTCATTTTAGGCTTTTCTGAGTCAATACTGTTTTGTGTAAGGATATTCCTTTTTTGTGTAAGGTCATTCTTTGATATCCCTAGAGCTTCTAGATGTTCTTTGCGTAAGTAACACCATTTAGGCTTCTTAGGATTCCAATGATAGACATAGAGTTTCTTATACCGATATGTCTTACCTTTAGCTTTAGTTATTGTCTCTTTCCATTGCAATACACCTTCTTTCCCACAGACTGGGCATTGTATTCGTTTGTCCATCTTTCTTTCTCCTATAGTTTTGTGTAAGTACTAGAGATAGAAGAAATATTTAGATTTTGTGTAAGTGTCTCATTACGCTTCAGATCATTAAATGGAGTGTCCATTAGCATACAGAGTCTCTCGATTTTGACCTGTGAAATCTCCAACTATACCTAATCAATCAACATCTGTGTATAGAGTCTTTGAATCTCTATTGCCCTGTGCATTTGCTCATTCAACTAATTACTCCATATGCATACCAGTTTCTTGTCTAATGCATGCATAGTTATAAAAGAAGAAACATTAGTATTTGGTATTGTTCTATCATGTTTGTTTTTCATACTAGCGAAGAGAGTTTTGCTTGAATTCGTATGCATGCATATGGTTGGCACATCTGGATAATTTTAAATGTTTTCCGTTGATAATTCCTATCAGAATGCATGCATAAAGGGGGGCGGGGCATGGATCTATATGTTAAATCTGAGAAAATAGATGCTAGATTGAAATATACTATTCCTCACAGAGGACATTGGTGTACAGCAGGATATATGAGTCAAGGATGGGAGAAATATCTGTTTCCAGAGGACAAGAATGCACTAGAATTTCTTGAGCAGAAAAGGGTTTCCTTTAATCTCATCGACCTCTCCGAATGTTCAATTATGAAACGCTTACAGGCGAAGCTTAGTAGGATTAACAAAACACCTACCTTAATATTGGATGATGGCACCAAACTCAAAGGAATAGAGCAAATAAAGAACCACTTCTAGATCATTTCATCTTCTGCTAAAGATTTAAGAAAGAAACTTCCCTCTGGGATAGAACTCAGTTTCTGAAGTCTTAAAAGACTAGAACCTGATATGTTGCAAAGAAGGGATAAAAATGAACATGAAAACCAACTATAGCATAACGCTGACGTTACTACTAATAGGAATGCTGGCTGTACAATATTGTACGATTTCGGTATCAGCTAGCCTGCCCGTCCATAACATTGACAGTGGGGAAGATTTTGCAACGATTCAAGCAGCAATAGATGATACCGATACGCTCAATGGACATACAATCTTGGTTGATGCAGGAACGTACTTTGGAACTGTGAATGTACGAAAATCTTTGACTCTGTTGGGAGAAGACTGTAGCAACACCATAATTGATGGTGGTGCGCCTTGGGGTGCCATTGATGTAACAGCAAACAATGTCACCATAACGGGGTTCACGATAAGACATGCAACATGGGGCGTATATCTATTTCAGCATACATTCAATGTCACCGTTACGATGAACAACATAACGGAAAACCAATGTGGCGTTTTACTAGAATCGAGTGAAGGTTGTGCCATTACCCAAAACATCATAACAGAAAACGACCATGGAATCGCCTTGAGCTATTCCAGCTGCAACAACACCATTATCAGAAATTCTATAGAAAGCAATACGGACACAGGCGTTTCTGTAAGGAATTCCGATGGCAACATCATTAGCGAAAACAACATAACCAATAGCGGTAGATGGGGAATAAACCTCGCTTCATCTTCGGGCAACACCATTGATGACAACCACGTAGCGTACAATGACTTAGGCATCGAAACCTATCGTTCCATGAACAACATCTTCCGAAGAAACAATGTTGTAAACAACACAGAAGGCTTCACTCTTTCATGCTCTTATGCAAGTGGTGGCAACATTCTCAGAAACAATAGTATCAGTGGTAATGTTGAAAACTTCAATGTCGTTGGGGGGGAGCAATCCGTTGAAGGCCTTATTCAAGATGTCGATGCCTCAAATACAGTTGATGGCAAACCGATCTATTACTTGCTGAATGAACACGACAAGGAGATTCCACTTGACGCAGGGTATGTAGCAGTCGTAAACTCGACAAACATAACCATTAAAGACCTAAATCTGACAAAAAACGGGAGAGTGCTGCTTCTAGCCTACACTACGAATTCAACCATACAAAACGTGATTGCTTCAAACAACCGTGAAGGCTTTTTCATACTGAATTCTAACTACAATACCATCACTGATTGTACCGTCATGAATAATTATGTAGGCAGTTGGATGACGAAATCTAGCAACAACTATCTCCGAAACAATAGCTTCTATGACAACGAATATAACTTTGGAGTTCTTGGCTGGTCACTTCCAGAATTTATGCATGATATAGACACTTCAAACTCGGTGAATGATGAAGCAATCTATTATCTGATCAACCAGACAAACGTTGTAGTAGACCCGTCTACAGCACCGAATGCAGGGTACGTTGCACTAGTAAATTCAGTGAACGTTACTGTGCAAGATTTGGACTTGACAAACGCAGTTCAAGGTGTTCTATTAGCATATACAACCGGGTCTAGCATACGAAGTCTGAATATCGTGGGCACTCATCTTGGCATTCATGTCTGTTCTTCCACCAACAACACTATTTACGACAACGATTTGCTAGCCTGCAACGCTGCGATATATCTGCGGGAATCCAATGAAAATAGAATCATTGGTAATTCGATGAATGGGACAGGCAGCGGAATGCACCCGGCTTCGTTTGGCGTTGTTTTCGAAGAAGATTCTGACAACAATGTGTTTTACTACAACAATTTCCTTGACAATTACTGGCAGGTGTGGCCTCCATATTCTCTTCCAATCAATCATTGGGACAATGGAGCAGAAGGCAACTATTGGAGCGATTATTCAGGCGAAGACCAGAATGGAGATGGCATTGGGGATTCACCTTATTCAATTGACCAAAACAATCAAGACAACTACCCGCTGATGGAGCGATGGGAGCCGACTAAACCCATTGAAGATTTGATCGAGGATATTGAGAATATGAATCTCCAACAAGGCATAGATAATAGCTTAGATGCGAAGCTGGAGGCTTCGCTGGATGCACTGGATGCTTTGAACTCTGAACAGAGGAATGACGCTGTCAACAAGCTTTGCGCTTTCATGAATGCGGTTGAAGCACAAAGAGGAAACAAGCTTACTGAAGAACAAGCAGACTATCTAATAGCGGAAGCACAAAGAATCATAGACCTCATTCAAGGATAAACCCCTCAACTTCCTTCTTTTTCTGTTGTAATTTCACAAGGAATATTTTCTTCTGTAGAGTATGACTGCTAGTAGTGTTGCTATCATGAATAGTGGTAGAATGAGGAATGAAGGAAACTCTGGTATAACGATGTGCTCATAGGTCTCCTCAGGTTCTATATATATGATAGTTGAGACGGTGTATCCAGACTTTGATAATTCAAGCAAGTGATAGCCTGAAAGGAGATTTGATACAACAAGTTCACCATTGGAGTCTGTCGTACCTCTGTATTCTTCATCTAAGCATACAGATGCATGGGGGATCCTAGAGCCTGAGCAGTCTTCGGCCACCACCCTGACACTACAGTTTCTGCTTCCAACTGGTTGTTGTAGGTCAATTACTCCTCTTGTTTCAGGGGGGTCGTATCCGTTTAGATTTGCATCTGCTACATAGTCTGTATATCCGTAGCCAAAGGAGGCTTCCATGGCTGGTTGACCCTTGTAGTTGACTTTTCTGTATCCTCCAGCCAACTTTCCTTCGTCATCTAGCGGTAAGTGTTCATTGTCACTTCTAATATCAACTACGAATCTCGTTGCTCTTTTCCATTCTCCAGATGTGGTTTTGACCTCCATCTCATAGAGGATGACTTTGTACTTGTCACTCTCTATTACGGGTCTGCCTGCGTCTTCCCACATGAACAATAATGCTGAGTCGCCCCTAATCTTGTCCCCTTGAGATGCATTGACATAGAAATCCACAGAGTTATCTATACCTAGAGAAGGAACCTTCAAGGTCGCTATCCAGCGTCTGTACAAAATGTCAGCTTGACTACATGGTTTACATAGCTGTTCTCCTTCCAGGTCCGGGTCCATGAAATAGCTTCTATTTTGAGGCAACATTGCCACTTCCTCCCTCACAAGAGAAACCTCAACTTCTCTCCCTTCCAAAGTTCCACCTTCGTCAACCTGATAGTCCATACCGATAAAGTCTGCGGCCTCAGGCTCTCTGCTATCAATATTAGAAAAAACTCTTGGAAAGAGATCTGGATCTCTCGTCCATGCTGCTATATCATTGTCTTGGCCTACCCATACATCTTCATAATCGTCTAATCCAAACCCAATAGTAAAATTCCGTAGTGTAGCTTGGAACTGAGGAAATCCACTATCACACAGCGGATCTTCGTAAATGTTTACCCATCCAGCTTTGATCATTAGATTTATGAAATGAGGTTGATACTCACCATTCATTGTAAGACCGTTGCCTCCAAACAGCAAAACCCAGTGGGTCTCTGACAGCTCATCCTCGAGTAATAGAGCCTTATACCTAACCCCGATGTAATTTTCTTCAGCCGGCTCAAGATAGCAATCAGCCGCCATTCCATAAACTACAGTAAAAGATCTGCTAAAGCTGAAGAACAACACAACCGACAAGACAACTAGCCAAGAACGAATAGAAAGCCGTCCAATTCTAATGATTTTCATGATACCCTCACTACAATATTGTTTGTTCAGGTTCTGAGATTTTATGGCTTGTGGAAGAAATTCAGTTAATTTGAGAAAGAATCTCTTTCAGGTTTGTGATTGTTTTCAGATCACTCAGTTCCTTCTTCTCTGTTCTATTGATTAACAATGCATGTATGCCTGCATTTTCAGCTCCCTTATAGTCAGCTTCTACATTATCTCCAACGAATATTGTCTCTTCTGGTTTCACATTCAGTTTGCTGATAGCATACTTGAAAACGTCTGGATTAGGCTTAGCTTTTCTTATTGTGTCTACTCCGACTATGATGTCAAAGGTTGCCTTATCGAGGTCTGCCTTTTCCAGAATTAGGTGGATTTCTTCTTCATAAGCTGTGCTTACAATCCCTATCTTCAATCCTCTTCGTTTGAGTTCTGATAGAACCTCTTCTACTTCTGGATGAAGTGTGCAGTCCACAAAGTCAAACCATTTGGACTGAACGATTTTACCTAACTCTATATGTTCTGCAATTCCAAGGTGTTTCAGGACAAGAGAATCCCAACGATTCCAATACTCTTCACATTTCATCTTACCAAAAAATGAAAGAAGATCGAGATCTTCAGCTTCAATCTTTGCGCTCAAGAATGCCTTCTTGACGTCATCTAACGATTTAGGGATACTCAATGAGAGTAGAATTCTATGAAAAACCTCTTCAAAAACTTCAACATCATATTTGATTAGAGTATTTCCCATATCAAGCAGAACTGCCTTTATCATGAAGCAACACTTACCCAGGTTTTTTGGCTTTGAAGAGCAAAGTGTAGGGGATTCTCCTCCAGATGTCATACTGCTTCTCTGATCCTTCCCAGTAGTATGGAACCTTTCTTTTCTCTTCGTCTGTCATTTTGTCCAGTGGGAAGGGTTCAGGTTCGAGAACCTTCACAACTATGAAGCCAGCAGCTACAAGCGAGTTGAAATAGTCTTGGAGTGTCCTGTGATAGCCGTAGAACTTGGCAGAAACTTTGTCAAACTTCCATGTCCAAGTTCGTCTTCTTCTATCGAAGTAGTTGCCCAATCCCCATAGTCTTCTCTTACCATATCGTACAGCTCTTCCCCTATTGGCAATAGGATGAACCACGCAGAACACAAACACCCCTCCTTTTCTCAAGACTCGGAAGGCTTCAAGAAAGGTTTGATCGTAATCCTCTGAATAACCTATGGCACAAGAAGAAAGTACAATATCAAAGACCTCGGGAGAGAACATGGTCATATTTTCCATGCTTCCAACGTGAAAAGTGACTTTCACCATGTGGTCATTTGCTAAAGCCTTAGCATATTCAATCTGCTCCTTCGAGATGTCCAAACCTACCGATCTTGCACCCCATTTAGCTAGTGCAATTGCGTTTTGTCCTCCTCCACAACCAATCTCTAGGATATCTTTTCCCACCACGTCTCCAAGTAATTTCAGTTCTCTTTCACCAGGAGAAATCGGACCATAATGTACGTCATCAAGAGAAATCCTGACAGATGACTGATAGTCCTTGGCAATGGTATTCCATCCCTTCTTAGCTGACATTTCTGCTCACTTTTCCGTGCAAGATGTTCTGCTTCAGTTCTTATGACTTGTGGAAGAGATTACTCTACCCCATGTGATTACTTGATTGACAAATTAGAAATAGGTGATAGGAGCAACTAAGGTGAAGTAGCTATGAGGAGAAGAATCTTGTCACTCATGCCAGAATTTGAACTAGGTCTATGGAATGCATGGATTTTCATGGGTCCCTCTTTATTACTTACTCTTTTCGCCCTTCATCTGCTTAAAGAAAAAGGTGCACCTGGCGGTGCAGAAGGTCCACCTTTGTCTAAGCCTACGTTGTTATTTTTCATTGTCTCTAAGTTTATTTATTTTGCAGCCGTGGCATACTCTGTTTTCCTCCCGTTAAAATTAGGCACAATATGGTTCTACGTAGGTCTTCCCATTATGCTAATGGGATTGGTTGGATTCATAGTACTCCTGGTGGATTGGGCTAACACTTCAACTGGCGAACCAGTCACCAGAGGATTCTATCGCTATTCAAGACATCCCATGTATGTAACTTCATTTTTGCTACTCTTGGGTGTGAGCATCGCTTCGGCTTCGTGGGTCTTCCTGTTGTTTCCCATCATAGAAGCAGCTGGAGCCGCCTATTTCATAAAGATGGAAGAAGCCTTCACCCTTGGGCATTACGGTGCTGCCTATCGAGAATACATGAGTAGAACTCCAAGATGGATAGGAATACCGAAATCAGAGAAAAAGGATTAGTTGTTTAATGATTTAATGGTTTATTGTTGTGTTTGTTGTAGTCTCTGCTCTCTTCTTTTCATCTCATTGTAGAGGTATTCAAATGCCCATACTTCCTGGAGGTCTTCTTTTCTAATATCTTCGAAGTGACGCTTCATCTTGCTTGATATGTGAATTTCAATCAAGGCTTGTTTGTTCTCAAGGTGGTGGTGGAATAACTACCGAACCCTCTACAGTATATTCATAAGTCATTGGAATATCGTGGATGTTTATGGTGAAGTCAAGCGTATATCCATAGTCTCCTTCGAGTGACTCCTGTAAAGGTTTCTCTGCAGTACACAAAGCACGGATTGGCGATGGTTCATAGCAGGGGTTTGGGTCGCATGGTGTTATTGCAAAAGTAGCTGTGAGATCCTGTATGTCTGGAGACAGGTTTTCATAGTTGAATAGAAATGATTTCGTGCGGTGATCCCCTTTTACTTTGACGAAGTACACATCTTTGGCTCTTTCTACTTCAACAGGTGTTACCACAGCATTGGCTTGAATGGTCACCAAACTGAGAAACAATAATGGAAGAGCAAGAGCAACAATTTTCCTCATACCGTCTATCACCTCCTCTCTCTTCTTTGTCTATGTTACATACATACAAGTTGTACTAATAATTTGAGGAGAAATGTTCTATCACATACATAAAACTTCTACTAAAGATTTAAGAAAGAAACCTCTATGTGAAATAGAACAATCTTTCTGAAGTCTTAAATGTTTGAATTCTGTATTTGTGGTATGGGGCGAGTGAGGAAGGAAGAGTGAAAAGTAGTGCAT
>Ga0209636_10000056_pt1 | contig 81815 bp, 72 predicted proteins | sample DeeMarSWOR152_54_FD_187464 | JGI IMG/M metagenome (GOLD analysis project Ga0209636, IMG submission 187464) | Marine sediment microbial communities from White Oak River estuary, North Carolina - WOR-1-52-54 (SPAdes) (version 2) | ecosystem: Environmental > Aquatic > Marine > Intertidal zone >...
AAGTACATGGATGTAGGTTACAACAAGGCGTACCTAAGAGTAGATGGAGCTGGTGTCAGAGAAGAGTTCTGGATGGTTCTAGATCCGCTGCACGGGTTTTCTCCCAATGTGCAGCAAGTGGGTGCAGATGAGGTGATATCAATTGATTACAACAATGATGGCATTATAGATCACTTTGAAAAAGTGCTGGTGGGTGAGTCAGAACTGGATGTGTGGGGTCATTCACTCTTTTCATTTTCTCGGTTGAACTACGGGATAACAGATCTTATTATTGATGGGATCAAAATCTTTATTGGTGAGGACATTGGGATTTATCTAGGCGTGTACTGGATGGAAGATGTTATCATATGGGGTGAGACAACGTGCTGTGACCCATTTGTGAAGTTTCCTCAGGCTTACGATTTCCAGATCAGGCCTGATGTTATGACGGTACGAGCTTCCCAAGATGCGTACGTGGATCAATCAGTACCGCTGACAAATTTTGGAGGGTTACCCTTTTTGTCGGTAAGATCTTTTTTGAATACAAATACGAGGTCTTTCGTCAAATTTGATCTGCCCGGATTACCCTTAAAAGCTCTTGTGAGCAAGGCCACATTGCGGTTGACACCCCTGAATCCACCTCCTCCAAGGACTTATGAGGTCTCCAGAGTCAATAATTCGTGGGGTGAATCAACAATAACGTGGGCGAGCCAGCCTGGTGCTACCTTGACCGGGACACAAGTAACCAATGTAATGGAATGGGATGTCACAACTGATGTTCAGGCATTCTATAGTGGTGCACCGAATTATGGGTGGAGAATTTCAGATCAGAGTGAGAACTCTGTTGTACCATTTGAGATTTTATTTGGATCTCGAGAATCTTTCACGAGACCGCAGTTAATTATTGAGTACACCTTTGATTGCAATTACTTGTTTGAGACAATTCCTCACGTGCAAAACTGGATTAACACCTTTTATGATGATGTAAACAATGATGGTATACTAGATTCAGTGTATGAAATTGATATCAGTTTGTGTGAGCCCATAAAGACATTATGCAGTCCTTTATTCTTTGAGGGACCAAACTACTATTACTTTGTAGATTTCTGGAATACATCCTTTGAGGATGGGGTGGATTTCAGAGTATACCAGACAGAAAGGGTTGGTTCGTATACAGTGGAGGAGGTTACCATCTCAGTGTGGGAATTGATTAAACTGGATATAGAGGTCACAGAAGAAGATGCACAGTACAATTGGATTTTAATTGGGGGTATGCACGTGAATGTATGGGTCAGAAAACTGGTTGATTTGTACATGATGCCGGATGATGGCTCTCCTGTTGATTGGTTTGTAAGAGAGGCAGGATACAAGATGTATTCTGACCCTTTTGGACTCGGGAATAGAATTCTGGTGGTGGCAGGTAAGACAGCCAGGGACACCCAAAAAGCTATACGAATGTTGATTGAGGATATAAGACCTTTATAGTGGCGATTTATTATCTTTTTGAGAGGTATGAGTACCTCATTTGATATCTACCGGGAAGGTTCACTGCATTGAACTTGAAAAGCGGATGAAGGTAGTTGAGGGCTGTCATATCTTTTGGTGTTTTTCTTGAATTTGTTACACGTGTAACACAACTAACATTCAAAAGTCTGACAGCTTCTTTGTCATAAAAGTATATATACCCCCACTTGGAAACACTACAAGTGATCCCATGCATGAACCCATTTCAAATGAGCAGATGTTCATAATTGATCAACAGAAAGTAGTTCTTCAAGATTTTGATGCCCCCGGTTATATCCTGGATATTGGGGGCGGCGGTGAAGGCACTGTTGGTGTATTGAAAGGTGAACGTGTCATTGCTATTGACACCAGAAAGGAAGAACTAGAAGAAGCTCCAGAAGGTCCCTTAAAGATTGTAATGGATGCTACAAATCTGCAATTTTTGGATAATACCCTTGATACAGTAACTGCATTTTTTACATTAATGTATATTAAACGATCTGATCACAAGAGCGTGTTTGAAGAAATTTATAGGGTGTTAAAACCTGGCGGTTATGTACTGATCTGGGATGTGCAGATACCACCAAAAGGTGATAATGTCAAAGAGTGGTTTGTGGTACCTGTTGTGATTACAGTACATGACAAAGAAATTGAAACAGGCTATGGTGTGAAATGGGAAGGTCGAGAACAAGATATGTCTTACTGCATAGAATTGGCTGAAGAAGTTGGGTTCGAGGTGGTGGCAAAAGAAGAACATGGCCAGGTTTTTCACGTACGCCTGCGAAAATGAAATATTGACCTAAATTAGTATGCATTCCACAACGATCTGCACTCCTATCCAGAAAATTTGAACCGCTTAAAAATGAGTTGCATCAAAAAGATTTATTACCACCCACAAAATCTATACCCATGGATACCAAAAGATCCGCCCTCCTGGTAGCCACTGTAGGCTCCTTCTTAACACCCTTCATGAGTTCATCTATTAACATTGCCCTCCCCTCCCTCGGAAAGGAATTCGCCATGGATGCTGTCCTCTTAAGCTGGGTTAACACTTCATACCTTTTATCTGCAGCCGTATTTTTGGTCCCCTTTGGGAGGATAGCAGACATCTACGGAAGAAAAAAAGTGTTCACCTACGGTATCATCATCTATACAGTGTCATCACTCCTCTCAGGAGTGTCATCATCTACTTCCGTCTTACTGTTCTTCCGCATCTTCCAAGGAATGGGGGGCTCCATGATCTTTGGGACTGCTGTGGCAATTCTAACATCCGTATTCTCCGCTCACGAGAGAGGTAAAGTCATAGGGATTAACGTGGCAGCCATCTATTCAGGATTGTCTTTAGGACCATTTCTAGGAGGATTCTTAACACAACAATTGGGCTGGAGAAGCATTTTTCTCATAAATGTCCCTTTCGGGCTAATTGTAATTGCTCTCATTGCATTGAAGTTACCAGGAGAGTGGGCTGGATCACCAGGAGAAAAATTTGACATTCCTGGCTCTCTCATCTACAGTATAACATTAATAGCCATCATATACGGAATTTCTTTACTCCCTTCAAGAACAGCTTTAGTACTGATTCTACCAGGCATTCTGGGAGTCCTTATGTTTATCACCTGGGAAACAAAGACTGATGCTCCTGTTTTGAATATGAACCTCTTCAGCAAGAATAGAGTATTCGCGTTCAGCAGTTTGACAGCTCTCATTAATTACAGTGCCACCTTTGCTGTAACCTTCTTAATCAGTTTATACCTCCAGTATATCCAGGGATTTGCCCCTCAAAATGCTGGCATCATTCTGGTATGCCAGCCAGTGGTCATGGTTTTATTTTCACCTATTGCAGGGAGACTCTCAGATAGAATTGAACCGCAGATCATTGCCTCCTTCGGAATGGCATTAACCACCTTCGCACTGTTCACCTTCGCTTTCTTAGACGAAGCCACCAGTATACCCTCTATTATTGCCCGACTAGCCCTCCTTGGTACAGGATTAGCCTTTTTCTCATCACCCAATACCAATGCAATCATGAGTTCAGTAGAAAAGAAAATGTACGGCATAGCCTCAGCCATGGTGGCAACAATGCGATCAATTGGACAGATGGTTTCCATGGGCACTGCTATGGTGGTAATTGCTTCATACATGGGGAGGGTGGATATTACTCCTGAGTATTACCCACTATTCTTGGAGAGTGCACAAATAGTATTTCTGGTTTTTGCAGGGTTATGCTGCTGTGGTGTATTTGTGTCACTTGCCAGAGGAAAGATCCTATAGAATATCTATCTCCAATATACGACCATTATCCAGAATTCTCAAATCTAACTAATCATTAAATCTCATTTAGTATCAAAACCTGCACGATATTCTAGAAAAGAAAACTAATGTTACACGTGTAACAAAAGTGAGAAATGCACCAAATATTGGAGCCCATCAACCACCAACCAAAACTCTTTAAAGCCCACTATACTATAAAGACTATGGTTAAAGAAACTGCTGGAATAAAAAACGGACAATTCAAACCTGCTCCTCAGTTTAAAACGCTCTACTACATCTACTTAATCTTGATAATTGTCCTTTCTGTTTTCACTTGGTACATCCCTATAGCAGCATTTGCTCCTTTTGTAATCACTTACTATATTACCGTCGTTCTCGCAGTTATTCTGATTCCTATTGTTGTTTTGACCTTATACTGGATTCCTAAATACTACAAAACTATGATCTACCATTTTGCTGATACCGAGATCGAATGGAGACGAGGAGTCTGGTTCAAGAAAACAGGGATTGTCCCCTACAATAGGATAACCAACGTGGATGTTGGACAGGGTCCTCTCTCACGAAGGTTAGGGATTGCATCGCTCAAGATACAGACTGCTGGATACTCAGCTCCTGCCGGGGGTGGTGGCGTACCTGAAATGAAAATAGAAGGCGTAGAACAGTTTGAGGAATTGCGAAATGTCATCATGCAATTTGTCAGAGGCAAAAAACCAGTGGCAGTAGAAACATACGAAGAAGATACGTCCTCGAGAATACTCGAAGAATTGATCAAGATCAGAGAATTGCTGGAGAAATCACAAAGATGAAGCATAATTCGGTCGTCTATTTTTCTTTCTTTCATTTTAATCTCCGAAGTAACCAAGAAAAAAGAATGTTACAGATTCACAAGAATCGTCATTCTGTTGGTGGCAGCTTTAAGAAAGTAGACATTCTCACAAATTTCTCATTGTAACCCCATAGATGGAGGTTGTCAAAAATTCCTACATTGAAAATTGTAATCTCTTTAAATGTTAAAAATACACAAAATCCAATATAAAAGGCAACAAAATGTTACACGTGTAACAAAATTGAGAAAAACTCGAACACTTTAACAACTCTCATCAACAGAAACCTTTAAAGCTTCAATGGTAAACCACTGCCATGAAAACGGTAGGAGTAACTGGAGCTGGCGGATATATTGGTTCCCGCGTGGTGTATGAACTGAAAGACTCGTACAATGTTGTGGCTGTAGACAACTTCTACAAAGGGATCATTCGTACCATTGGTGATATTGAAGTAATCAATGCAGACATCCGTGATAAACCTACTATGAAATCCCTCTTTGACGTGGACGTCATCGTACACTTGGCAGCCATCCCTGGGGTTGAAGCCTGCAACAAAGCTAAAGAACTCTCATACGATGTGAATGTGAATGGAACCCGTGTCATTGCTGAAATCTGTAAAGAACATTCAATCCCTTTAATCTTTGCCTCTTCCTTCGGGGCCATGGGAGATATTCAGTACTTTCCTATTGATGAAACCCATCCGCGAAATCCCATGCACTGGTATGGACAGACCAAATACCATGGAGAAAGAATTGTTGCTGAAGCGTCTCTTGACCACTTCCCGTGTTACCTTTTAATAAAATCCAATGTCTACGGCGTACATACCATCAACGGGGCACCTGTCTTTAAGCCGACTGTCATTAACAAATTCACAGATGCAGCAAGAACCAATGGCACCCTCTCTGTGTACAGACCAGGGTCACAAGCCCGCAATTTCTTACACGTGAAAGATGCAGCTTTCTCCTACCGTCTGGCAGTCTCCCACATATTTAAAGCAAGCCCCCGTGCAGAATCCTTTTGTATTGCTACCTCTGAAGCTGTATCCATAAAAGAGGTTGCAGAACAGGTTAAATCCATAGCACAAGAGTACGATCTTTCCCCAGAAATCTGTATGGTGGACAACCCCAGAACCGAAACTTTGGTGGAAGACTTCTCCATAAACATATCGAAGGCCCAAAAAGTCCTCGGATTCTTCCCGCAGTACACTATAGAGAAAGCAGTTCGGGAAATGTTAGAAAGGGAAACTCATTTATAGGTACAATAGAAGGAGAGTACATGAAAACTATCGCGGTAATACCTGCTCGAAATGAGGAACAAACCATTCATGACGTGGTAACCCGCGTAAGAAAATATGTAAAAGATGTGGTAGTCATTGATGACGGCTCTACAGATTTGACCAGAGCACGCGCTCAAGAGGCGGGAGCCACCGTGATCTCCCATCCCTTGAACAGGGGCGTGGGAGCAGCCCAACGAACAGGATACCGTGTCGCGTTACAAAAAAAGACTGACTACATCATTCAGATCGATGGAGACTTCCAGCACGATCCTGAATGCATTCCCACATTACTGGAACAGTGCCAGAACGGGTACGATATGGTTATCGGTTCCCGATTTTTAAATCCCTCTCACAGAAGGTATACTGTAACCAGGAGGTCTGGTATCAAGTTCTTCACATGGGTGGCCAACCTTTTGGGTTCTCTCACTGTTACTGATGTCACGTCAGGATTCAGGTGCTACCGCGCCTCTGCACTAGCCCGGTTAAGTCCTTTACCAGACCGCCACTGGGCTCTGGAACAGACGCTGGAGGCTGCCAAAAAAAACATGAAAATCAAAGAAGTATCTGTGGAAATGCCTGTACGGGAGAAAGGGTTGTCCCAATTTGACGTGAAAACCTATGCGCTGTATCCTTTCAGGATGGTGGAGTGTGTGATTAAAGTTTTGTTATTCAGGTGATCAAATGGTTTCAATAATTAATGTAGCTGGGTTCTTACTGGGATTGTACTTCCTGCTGCGAAGTTATTTACTGATCAAAAAGAAAAGAGAAGAAGTTGCTGATTTTCTGGTCTGGAGCATTATTGGTGCATCTCTCCTTTTGTTAACGCTTGTCCCCCAGGTGGGTGACACCCTTGCAGAGTACCTCGATATTAGAACCAGGGCCAGTACTATCTTTGCTTTAGCCATATTCTTGTTGTACTTGATCATCTTCAGAATGAACATGTTGAACAGGAGCCTAGACAGGCAGATATCTGTATTAAATGAGGAAATTGCAGTACTAAAGCACGAACTCGAAAATCGGTGATGTGGTGAACATTGCACAATTTATAGAGATATATGGTGGGGCAGGCCAGCCAGGAAGTGAAAAACTGCTCTCTTGAGTCTTTGGATAATCGGGGAGATTTACAAAACTCTTGTAGACTGAATCTGGTAAGTATTCTCCAGTCATAGGGGAATGAATATGGGACTGTCACAAAAATGTTACATCTCTAAGAACCTTTTCCTTGCACCACATAGAACCCCTTTCGAGTTGGGGATTGATTCAAATTCATGGTATTTTTTGAGGAGAAGGATTACGTGTAACAAGAATGAGACAGCCACCAAAATCGGGCAATTCTGAATCAACCAAAGGTTTTTAAGTGATCTTAGACTGTTCTTTTCAATGAAAACTGTCTCTGTGGTGGGAGCAAGACCCCAATTCATAAAGTGCGCCCCTGTTTCCCGTGAGTTGAGAAAGAATGCAGAAGAAATAATAGTCCACACAGGACAGCACTACGATGTCAACCTCTCCCAATCCTTTTTTGATGAATTACATATCCCCAACCCTGATTACAATCTTGGTGTTGGTTCCGGGACCCATGGTTACCAGACTGGTGCCATGGTTAAAGGTATTGAAGATATTCTCCTCACTGTGAACCCTGACATTGTTCTTGTCTATGGAGATACCAACTCCACATTGGCGGGCGCACTGGCAGCGGCCAAGCTGCGAATACCTCTGGCCCACATAGAGGCAGGTCTCCGCTCCTATAATAAGGATATGCCTGAAGAGATCAATCGGGTGTTGACAGATCACTGTTCAGATCTTTTGTTCTGTCCAACTGAAACTGCAGTCTTTAACTTGAAAAAGGAGAATATCTACCAGGGCGTCCATTTAGTGGGAGATGTTATGTACGATGCACTCTTATACAACATTGATTTAGCTCAAAAATCCCATATTCTAGAGCAACTGTATCTCGAACCGAAAACCTATATCCTTGCCACATTACACCGTCCTTCCAATACTGACAATCCTGATGCTCTCAAAAGAATCATTACTGGGTTATCGCAGATTGACAATACAGTGGTTTTTCCCCTGCATCCTCGAACACGAAAAGCGCTTGAAACATTTTGTATTTCCCTTGGAGGAAACACTCTTGCGACTGAACCTGTGGGATACTTAGATTTTTTAAAGCTAGAATCTCAGGCTGCAGCAATTGTAACTGATTCAGGCGGTATCCAAAAGGAGGCCTATCTATTACGCATACCGTGTATTACAGTAAGAGAAGAGACTGAATGGGTGAAAACAGTAGAAGATGGATGGAATATACTGGTGGGAACTGATACAGATTTAATCGTGAAAGCAGTACAAGAATTTAGGCCAGACAAAGAGCAGAGGCAGCTCTTCGGTGATGGGACTGCTTCTCGAAAGATTGTGCAAATTCTGGAAGAGCAGTAGCACATTGATGGCTCTTATTATTGCCTTCTGCCATAAATGGTAAAAAACGGAGCAGCTCTCATGCTGTACTTTCCTAGAACATAGATGCCCACATTCAAAATCTTACCAGTAATTCTCTTGACACTGCTGCCGTAATAACCGTAGTAGCCTGGTAATACCTTTGTATCGAATCCTTTTTGTGACAAAATATCCCTTAAAGTGTAAGGGTCCATTAAGTGCTCTGCCCAATTCCCAGTGTAGGGATCACACGTGTTGGTGGGATGGTCTAACTCTTCAGGAAGTTTCCCTATTTCTAAATAGGCAGTAATACATTGGTTGATATCTGGCTCCATCATACCTCTGGTAGCCCGTGCCAGCTGTTCAACTTCTTTTTCTGTTAATTTTCCAGTATAACCAGAGATGATTTCCTTTCTCACGTTGTAGTACGCTTTCATACAATCTCTCTCCTTGTGGCCCCATACTTTCTTTCTGTCCGTGTATTCTACTTCACGCTGTCTTTTCATGATGTGCCTTCTAATTAGTGGATGGTACTTATTTGCTCCTGATGACATAACCACAGTTGAAACTCCTGGCACATCAGGAATCCGTGTAAAAAACCCTTCAATATCATATATGTGCTCAATGACATCATAGGAAGCGATTGCATCACACAAGAGTGAATGCCCTCTCAAAAATGTGATAACATCATCAATGTCTCCATGGACATAATAATCAGCCTGATTGTGCATTGATTCACCAATGACTTTTGCATCTCTGCAGGATACATCGTAAATATCACTGTAGACAACAGTTCGTACTCCGCATAGTCTAGCCAGTAATGATAGTATCCCTGAGCCGCCACCATAATCTAAAAAGGTGCATTCTTTGAGATTCATGTATGCAAGCGACCATGCCAGCACATATGAGTAGTTCTGCAGTGTTCTCTCGAGAGCTCTTACGTGGTTGCCCACATATTTTTTGGTATAATCTGAGATGTTTAGAGTATCTATATCTAGATTCTTCAGCTTTCTGAATAATGTATGTGCTGCAGAGTTGATATCTTGCAGGAGGTTGAAGTCATCTGGCAGTTGTGCAGGGTTATAAATAAATTTCATGCAGGCCCTTCTGATTGGGTATTATTAATCTTTTGCAGTTTTCGGCTTTGGGACAAAATTCATCTCAGAACATTTATGAACACCATGTTCTCCTCTTTTCTGATGCACCTATCTGGCGATTTCAGCTCCTCTATTTGGATTGTAGATGTCATTTTCTTATTCGCGCATGGATATTATTGTTCATCCATTCAACGAGATTTTTTCCTATGCTATACCTTTCAAGTAATAACTTAATTTTGAGTAATCTATCCCCCGAAGTCTTGACAACCCCCTTCTGAGCAAAAGGTTTAAAAAGCTGTGGTCGCTGAAGGACATACCTGGACCGAAAGGCGAATGCTATGATTCACAGCGTGGAATTGAGAATTAACATTGCAATGCTTTCTAACTGTTGAATGAAGAACCCAGAAAAGAAAAAAAGAGGCAGGAGATGACTGCAAGAAACAATCACTACAACAGCCAAAAATATGAGGACCTCATCAAAACGAAGTTAACCTGTGGCAAATCGTTAGTTGAATTAACCACCTACGAGAATGTGGTAATGTGGTGGATTGTGGATCTTGGGTTTTACCTTTCTGTTAACAAGATAGCACGTAAGGCTGATGCAAAACCAATTCGCCGTAACCTGCCTCGGGTGGTTCACGAGCCAGTTGAATTTCTTTTGGACATCTCAAGGGTACTCTTGATAAGGGTTCTCACGAGAATTTTTCGAAGAAAGAGAGAGAATAAGCAGAGTAGAACCTGTAACTTCCCGAAGATCTTGTTTATTGCCCAGGATCTTCAATGGAGGATTATTAGAGACTATGAGACAAACAGTATGAAAAAATCTGATGCATTTTTCGATTCAATCATAAAGTTGGCTGAAGGTAAGTACACATTAGAGGGCATATTCCCACTGAACCCGTCAATTTTGAGTTTGAGAACTTTTTTCGACAAATTAAGAACTTGGCATATTTCGCACACACCTTTTGATATGTATTGGTCGTTGACTGTATGGGAGAAGAAAAAGGAATCCTCAAAACATTTCAAAGAAGCATGGAGACTCTTGGCTAGTGATGAAAAATTCAAAGAATTGTGTGAATATGATGAAAAAAATATATATGAATTGGTTGAAAAAGAACTCAAATACTATTTTTACTTTTTATTCCCTCTTGTTGTTAAACATATTGAAATGACAAAAAGAATGATTGAAAAAGAAGACCCAAATTTAATTTTATTGCTAAATGAATATGGAAATTTCGAACGAGCAGTTTTGATAGCAGGAAAAGAAAAAAGGGTACCTACAGCAGCTATCCAGCATGGTATAATCACACCAACGCACCGCGGCTACATATTTGGGAAAGAGGAGAGAGGAAAAATAGTTTTACCTGATATGACCTGTGTTTATGGGCAGTACCACTATAATCTCCTCACCAAGAACAGTATATATGAACCAACCCAAGTTACTGTAACAGGGCAGCCGCGCTACGATATACTCTATCACGCAGATAGAATATATTCTAAAGAACAGTTCCTGAAAACTTATGGTATTAATCCAATCCATAAGATAGTTTTGTGGGCAACCCAGTGTCACGGATTGACCAATGAAGAAAACAAGAAGAGCTTCAAGGCAGTTTTTGAAACCATGCGGTCTGTAGAGGATGTAACATTGGTTGTAAAACAGCACCCCGGGGAAGGGGAGGCCTATTCAAAGATGATTGAAGAATGGCTAGGAGCCTTCAAGATAAATGCAGTACTCACGCCAAAGAGTTCAGATATGTATGAGCAGTTATTTGTCTGTGATGCGATGATAACAAAGAATTCAACAACAGCAATGGAAGCTATTGCATTGGACAAACCGGTAGTGATTTTGAACCTGAGTGAAGAACCAGATGTGGTAGATTATGTACCAGAAGGAGTTGCTTCAGGTGTTTACAGAGAGGAAGACCTGAAACCTACACTATTGACCCTGTTGAAAGACAGTTCAGAATTGGCAAAGAACCGAAAGAAATATATAGAAAAGTACCTTTACAGAATCGATGGAAAAGCATCTAAAAGAGTGGTGAATCTGATGGAGAACCTGATAAGAAGAGGCGAAAAAAATGAGCTCTAAAATGATGGCACTTCCTATACGTCAAGTAATTTCCTATTTTGCCTATGCACTCCAATCAAGATCAGAGCTGATAGTGCAAAAGACGAAAGAACTCCTGGTCATATGTGCGAGCCTTGAGGAGCACGCGAGGTGTGAAGATGGCAATCCTTGACGGAAAGGTAGTATTAGTAACAGGGGGGACAGGCTCATTTGGCAGAGAATTTATTAGGATCGCTTTAAATGAGCACAATCCAAAAAGTATACGTGTATATTCTCGCGGAGAACTAAGACAAATGAAGATACGCAATTACTTCAACGATGAGCGATTGAGATTCTTAATTGGAGACGTTCGTGACAAGCACAGACTCTACAGGGCAATGAATGGCACTGACATCTGTGTTCATGCTGCTGCTCTAAAACAGGTTCCTACCTGTGAATACAATCCTATAGAAGCAATAAGAACAAATGTTGATGGATCAGTAAACGTGGTTGATGCTGCAATTGACAACTCGGTTGAAAAGGTAATGTTAATCAGTACAGATAAGGCGGTGCACCCTGTGAATCTCTATGGAGCAACTAAAATGGTGGCGGAAAAGCTCTTTATTCAGGGGAATTCGTATACAGGGGGACGAAGAACCAAATTCAGTTGCGTTCGCTACGGAAATGTGATTGGAAGTAGAGGAAGTGTCGTTCCACTTTTTAAGAAACAGAAGGAAGAAGGTGTATTAACCATCACAGATGAAAGGATGACCCGGTTCTGGATTGCAATACAAGACGGTGTTCGGTTTGTTGCTGACTGCATAGAACGCATGAAAGGGGGTGAAATATTTGTTCCAAAGATACCCAGCATGAGAGTTGTTGATTTAGCAGATACTATCGCCCCAGATTGTGAGAAAAGAATTACTGGAATACGTGCTGGAGAGAAACTCCATGAAATTCTTTTGACAGAAGAAGAGGCAAGACATACTAAAGATCATGGCAGTTATTTTATCATCGAGCCGGAACATCCTTTCTGGAAGGAAGATAGTTTCAAGGGGGGAACCCCACTTCCAGAAGGGTTCAGATACATGAGTAATACCAATGATCAATGGCTTACCGGCAAAGAACTCATGAAAATGGTGGCTGCTCATGATTAAATCCTGTACAGAGGTGTTTCTATGAAATTCATACCTTATGGACGCCAATGGATAGATGATGAAGACATTGAAGAAGTTATCAAGATCCTAAAGGGCGAGTGGGTGACAACTGGCCCAATGGTGAAAAAATTCGAGGATGCATTGTGTAAATATATTGGATGTAACTATGTAGTTGCAGTAAATAGTGGAACATCTGCTCTGGACATTGCTGTCCACGCGTTAAACCTTCCCAAGGGTTCTGAAATAATAACAACGCCCTTTACCTTTGCTGCAACATCCAACTCTATAGTTTACAATAACTTGAAGCCAGTGTTTGTTGATATCTGCAGAGACACCCGTAATATCAACCCTAGTGAGATCAAGAAAAAAATCACCAGAAAAACAAAAGCAATAAGCTATGTTGACTTCGCAGGACATCCTGCTGATATTGATGAAATCACCGAAATTGCAGAAGAACATGGTCTGTATCTGATAGAAGACGCATGCCACGCTTTAGGAGCAGAATACAGAGGCAGAAAAATTGGCAATTTCGCAGATGTAACCATATTTTCATTTCATCCTGTCAAGCACATCACAACGGGAGAGGGGGGAATGGCTGCAACACATGACGAAAAACTGTATGAAAAGTTCAAGATGTTGAGAAATCACGGGATCGACAAAGAAACAAGGGAACGATATGGAATAGACGCTACCTATGCATACGATATGAAGTACCTTGGGAGAAACTACAGAATAACAGATTTCCAGTGTGCTTTAGGACTTTCCCAATTGAAGAAGTTGGATAGGTTCATTGAGAAAAGGCAGCACTTGGCCCATTTGTACAGCGAATTACTCAAAGATGTTGATTTTATTGAACTGCCGGTGACCAAAGAACATGTGACCCACGTATGGCATATCTACACAGTTTTGCTGGATGAAAGTATTGACAGAGATACATTCTTCAGCTACATGCGGAATAGAAATATAGGCGTGAATGTTCACTATATTCCAGTTTACAAGCACAGTTACTACATCAAGAATTTCAACTTCGATCCGAAGCGTTATCCAGTGACAGAAGAGGTCTTCAAAAGAACCATCACATTACCACTCCACCCGCAAATGGGGGATGAACACGTGGAGTATGTGGTTAATACGGCAAGCTCTTTCAGGAAATCTGAATAGTCCAGTTAAATGCTGTTCAACCCAATTTGAGAACAGTGGGACCATTTGTAATTAGAGTTATCCAATCTCGGTATTTCTCCCTCCTGATCGAAAAGTTTATTACTTGTATTGTGGAAATCTATCTACTAGTAGAAACACCTCCAAAGCCACTGAAAGCAGAAAACAGCTAAGAAGACAGTCAAGGAGAATGAAAATCCAGAGTCATTTAATCTTCAGTAAGGAGGTTAAGATCATGTATAACAATAACTGGCGAATATGGGAAACTGACCCCAGTGTTGAATCGACTCTCTTCAAGAGAGCAACTGGCGAACTGCCAGAAATGGAATCTACGAAACAGTTAGTGGAAATGGTGGAAGAAGTCTATGAACCTGGAATGAGAATCCTGGATGTGGGGTGTGGTCCAGGCCATTACTACCGAGGACTTCAGCGGATCAATGAATCCATTGACTATTTAGGAGTGGATGCCACAAGCCTTTACATCGATTCTGCAGAAAATATCTTTAGAGGAACCAGTGCAAGATTCATTGTTGGTGACATTTTTGATATGCCTGACGATATAGGGGAATTTGAGATTGTATTTTGCTGCAATGTTATCTTACACCTTCCAGATTTCAGAATACCAATGAAAAACCTTCTAAAAGTCTGCAGAGGATATTGTTTCATTCGAACACTGATCAGCGATAATACCTATTTGCATAAATTTGTCAAAGGAGATGAGTTTGACGAAATGGGTAATCCAAAGAAATTTATCTACCAGAACACCTACAGTTTTGAACTGCTCAAGAGGTATGTTGGTTCTCTGGGAACCTATTATGTGGAACTAATTGAGGACAGGTTTGATCCTCGAGTTCTAGCTGGGGAGTATGATACAGTAAAAAGGAAAAGCCCTGGTGCTACAAGGATTCTGGAGGGCTTTCAGGTCTCTGGCAATCTAATATTTGAGTGGAGGTGGCTCAAAATATCTCTCTGTTAAGTTCTTGTGTGGCTAACACACGTGCAGTATAGAACATGTGGAGTTAATCCATGTTCCTCGTAATAGAAATGAGAAATCTTCAAAGATGGAGACTGGATTTACATGAAAATACTGGTAATAGGAGCTGGGTCTATTGGAAGGAGACACATAGGTAACCTAAACCTTTTAGGCTATAATACTATAGATGTCGTCGATGTAGACAAAGCCAGGTTAGCGTATGTGAAGAATAACTTCAAAGTAACAGATACGTTTCATGATATGAAAGATATTTCTGCTGAATATGATGTTGCTTTCATATTGACACCGCCTGCTTATCATGTTGAGATGGCACTACACCAAGCAAGAAGGGGCGTAGATTTATTCATAGAAAAACCCTTGAGTCACAACACAGATAATATAGATGAATTGATAAGGATTAAAGAAGAAAACGATTTAGTGATTATGGTAGGTTACAATCTGAGGTTCAATCTTGGGCTAACTCAACTGAAATCATACATAGAAAATGGATCGATAGGAAAAATGTATTATATTAGGGCTGAAGTGGGACAGTATTTGCCCGATTGGAGACCCTTGCAAGACTACCGCAAGAGTTATACGGCGCGAGAGGAATTGGGTGGAGGAATCATCCTGGATGGGTCTCATGAAATAGACTATGTTATGTGGCTTGCTGACAGCACCCTCACAGAAGTGAAAACAGTGTATGACAGGGTCAGTGATCTTGAAATAACTGTTGAAGATATTGCAGAAGTAATTTTAAAGTTTGAAAACGGTATCATAGCCAGTATCCACTTGGATATGATAGAGAGAGGATACAATAGATACTGTAAGGTTGTGGGGGAAAAAGGGAGTATCAAATGGATATTTAAGGAGAATATCCTTAAGCTCTACGATGGTGAATCCAGAAAGTTGAAAACAGAAAAATATGACTATGATCCGAACCATTCATATGTGGAAGAACTTAAAAACTTTTTTTGGTGTGTTAAAAACAGGGATGAACCGTTAAGTAATGTTTATACTGCAAAAAAAACGTTAGGAACAGCCATGAGAATAAAGGAAGGTGAATAACCAATGAAAGTAGAAGATCTGTTTGACGTCAAGAGAAAAATATTTTGTGTAACAGGAGCTTACGGGTTGATAGGCAGCCATGTATGTACCTTTTTAGTTCACAACGATGCAGTAGCCATTGCTGTTGGCAGGAGAAAGGAGAAATTAGAAAATCTGAAAAAAGAAGGAATTAAACATACGTTCAAAGCGGATATAAAAAATGAGCGTGAAGTCCTATCTTTGTGGAGGAACCTTGCAAAGAAGTTCGAGAAAGTTGATGTTCTACTCAATATTGCTGCCAAAGCTACTTCAAATACGTTTGAAGATCTAACAGCAGCAGAATGGGATGAAATCATGGCAGTTAATGTGAGAGGGACTTTTCTGATGTGCAGAGATGGCGTAAACACTGGTCTTCTAAGGGAAGGGAGCTCTATAATCAATGTATCCTCTATATATGGTATAGTTTCTCCTGATCAGAGAATTTATGGTGACACGGGACTTAACAGTTCCTCAGTGTACGGGTCCAGCAAAGCAGGAATGATACAGCTCACGCGATATCTTGCCACGTATTTGGCAGGAAAGAAAATACGAGTGAATTCTATTTCGCCTGGTGGAATCTTTAACAACCAGCCAGAATACTTTTCGCAGAGATATATTGGAAAAACACCTTTAGAACGTATGGGGATGGTAGATGATATTCTGGGTGCAGTTGTTTTTCTCTCTTCAGAAAAGGCATCAGGTTATGTAACGGGAGCAAATATTGTTATTGATGGGGGATTTACTGTGTGGTGATACGTGTGATTACCTCTTTACATGCACAGCGGAGAACCAGGAGAGATGGTTCCACTATTTGTGTAATTGTTCAGGCACGGATAGGTTCCACCAGATTGCCCGGAAAGGTTATGAAAGATATCTTGGGAAAACCAATGCTTATTCGTGTCCTTGAACGAATCAAGGAAATGAAAACAAAAGATACACTTGTTGTTGCCACCACAACATCAAGAGAAGATGACATCATTGTAACGACTGTCAGAGAATATGATGAAACCATTGGGATATACAGAGGGAGTTCTCACGATGTGCTGGACAGATACCATAAGGCTGCAAAAAAGTATGAAGTTGACATTATTGTGCGAATAACTTCCGATGATCCACTCATTGATCCAAAGATTTCAGATATGGTTGTTGAAGCTTTTTTAGAGAATCAATGCGATTACTGCTGCAATAACATGCGAAGAACCTACCCATATGGCATGGATACTGAAGTATTCTCAGTTGAATCTCTAGAGAAAGCATGGAAAGAAGCGCACAGTGCCGATGAAAGAGAGCATGTAACTCCTTATATGAGAAAGAATCCTGACAAATTCAAGCTCCTCAATGTTGAGCATTCTACAGATTTGAGTAGGTTAAGGTGGACAGTAGATTATGAAGAGGATTTCGAATTTGTCACAAAAATTTATGAAAGGCTCTATTCTGAAGAGAGGATTTTCTCCATGGAGGATATACTGGATGTGCTACACAAAGAGCCATGGCTGGCCGACATCAACAGAATATTCAGGTGATAGAAATGAAGAAGGTGAATACACTTTTTGGTGAAGGAGAACCGTGCTTTATCATAGCAGAGATAGGCTCCAACCACAATGGAAGTATAGCCACTGCAAAAAAGATGATAGATATCGCGGCTGAAAGCGATGCTGATGCAGCGAAATTTCAAATATTTCAGGCAGAGAACCTCTATTCAGAGTATACTCCAGAGTTCAGTTATTTGAAAGGACAGAATGTCTACGGATTGATAAAAGATATTGAAACACCGAGAGAATGGATTGAGGAGCTTGCACGATACTGCAAAGGAAAAATAAAATTCTTGGCAACCCCTTTTGATTTTGAGGCTGTTGATCTCTTGGAAAAGCATGTTCCAGCATTCAAGATTGCTTCATTTGAAATTGTTGATCTGGAATTAATAAAGTATGCTGCAGAGAAAGGAAAGCCCATGATCATCTCAACAGGTATGGCCAATTTAGGTGAGGTAGAAGATGCAGTCCATGCGATAAGATCTGTCGGTAATAATGATATTGTTTTGCTACACTGCAGTTCGTTGTATCCAGCTCCAGTTGAAGCTGTGAACCTGAAAGCAATGATAACTATGCGGCGTGCTTTTAAGGTGCCAGTAGGGTTTTCAGATCATACTTTAGGAATACATATTCCAGTTGCTGCAGTAGCAATGGGTGCTTGTGTCATTGAAAAGCATTTTACACTAGATAGGAATCTTCCGGGCCCAGATCACTCTTTTGCTGTTGAGCCACATGAGTTGAAGGCGATGATAACCCATATACGAGATATAGAAAAGGCTCGAGGCAGCGGCGTAAAAGAGAGATCAGAATTAGAGAGTGAAGAGATGTATGTGAAGGCAAGAAGGAGCATTCATGCGAAAGTTGACATCGAGAGAGGGACAACAATAACGAAAGACATGTTGACCGTTAAGAGGCCCGGCTTTGGTGTAAGACCGAAGTTTCTTGATATAGTCGTTGGGAGGAAAGCGAAAGAGGATATAAAGAGGGATGAGTGGATAACATGGGAGAAGGTGTGACTATGATTGTTGGCGAAAGGATACAACTACGAAAGGTTGAAGAAGAAGACTTGGATTTAATTGTGAAGTGGAGAAATGACCCAGAAATACTGAGATGGTTATTCAGCTATCTGCCTTTATCACATCCTAAGCAAAAAAAGTGGTACGAAAAGTATGTAGAGGATGATACCCAGGAGATTTTTGTTATCGAAATGAAAGAAAAGACTCCAGTAGGGACAGTGGGGCTGAGCAACATAGACCATAGAAATCAAAAAGCAGAATTAGGTATACTCATAGACAAAAATTGGCAAAAAAAAGGAATAGGCAAAGAAGCGTTGGAATTATTGATTGATCTTGCGTGGAGTGAGATGAATATGAGAAAAATAAAGGCATTGGTCTTTGAAGAGAATGAGGCTGCAATAAAGTTGTACAAGAGCTGTGGATTTGTAGAAGAAGGAGTACTAAAGAAAGAAGCTTACAAGGATGGCGAATTTAAAGATGTGGTGGTTATGGCGTTGCTCAGGGGGGTAGAATGAGTGACATCAAGTTTGGTTTGAAGCTTTGGTCTACTAACCGCAAAGTGTTGGATGAAACAATAGAGAGAGTCAGAGACACATTCCAATACATTGAAATGACACCAATTCCAAATACAGAAATTGTTCCTTTCTTAGAATATGATCTCCTCTACATTATTCACATAACCACAGAAAGAGAAGGGCTGAATATTGCAGATAAGCAAAAAGAGAGGCTTAACCGAAAAATTATAGATAACTGCATTGAATGGGCAGATAAACTTGATGCACAGTATCTGATACTACATCCAGGTTTCGGTTCAATGAATACTGCACTAAGCTTCTTGGGCCACTTAAGAGATGAGAGAATTTTAATAGAAAACATGCCAAGAGTTGGTTTAAATAATGAAAACATGGTTGGATATACTCCAGAGCAGATTGAGACGTTAATGGATAAGAAGTTTGGATTTTGTCTGGATTTTGGACATGCGATAAAAGCAGCAGTCAGCTTGAATGTAGATTACAATGAGCATGTGAATGAATTCTTGAAATTGGAACCCACAGTGTTTCACATTTCTGATGGAAAACTGTGTAACGAAAAAGATGAGCATTTGGCTGTTGGAGATGGCGAATATGATTTTGAATTCCTAATGAATTGTGTGAAGAGATCAAAATCATCTTATGTAACACTGGAAATTCCGAGAACAAATCTAGATTCCTTTGACGAGGATTTCGAGAATCTGGAGAAATTGAAGTTGTTTATTAACTCATATGTGCTCAAGAAATAAGAACATTGAGAATATTGGCAGACCTAAATCGTTTGTATTTCTTTTTCCTTTTCTGCCATAACGTGAAAATTCCATGTCCCCTGAGTACGGTGTTGACAATCTTTGGTGAGATAGTCACTCCCTGGCGGAATAATTGATTTCTGATCCTGTAGGCTCACCACATCCAATGAGATCACCTACTGCCAAAGTGTTGCCCATGTCTCTTCACATTACAGTACTGAGCTCTGGGAAAACTTTTTAAAATGACTCCCATATTGGAGTGAAAAGATTCCTGAAGAAAAAAAGGCATGGAGGTACTAAGAATGAAGCTTCATGACAAAGTTTTAGGATCCTTCAAAATCGGATTGAAGTGTATGAGATCAATTTACAATTCTCTGGTATACTTGAGTGACCATAAGAATACAGCTGACCATTCTAAGAGTAGAAGTGACCTTCATCAGTATTGGAAGGAACCATGGGATGATTTGAACCTTCCACAATTCTATTTGGAAGGAGAAACGCGAAGTCAGTTCTTGGTAGAGATAGTGAAAAGATATGCTCGTCCAGAGGCAAGAATTCTGGAGATTGGCTGCAATGTTGGTAGAAACTTGAATTATCTGTTCTTGGCTGGTTTTAGAGAATTGAGTGGCATAGAGATCAATGAAAAGGCAATCCAAATACTCAGACAGTCATATCCCGAAATGGCAGGCCATGCCAACATTTACAATAAATCTGTTGAAGAAGCAATAAGGGATTTTGAAGATAATGAATTTGATATCGTGTTTACCATGGCTGTCCTTGAGCACATTCATAGGGACAGTGAATGGATATTCTCTGAAATGGTGAGAATAACGAGAAATTTTCTCATTACTATTGAAGACGAACGATCTGTGTCGTGGAAGCACTTTCCACGAAACTACAAAGAAATTTTTGAGTCTCAGATAGTAAAACAGGTAGAAGTAATCAATTGTAGTGCAGTAGAGGGACTTGATAGTAACTTTTTTGCAAGAGTTCTTAAAAAAGTTCGAAATGTTGACAAAAATCTTATGTTCTGAACATTTCTGAATACAGAATCTTAATCTCTTTCCAGAAGAGAATAGTCGAAAACAACACCAAGATCATTAACTTCATGATAAAGAATACTACAGTGTGCAAGTTCAGCCAATTCAAGTAATAAAAAGAACCTATGAACAGAAACATGATTATTGTGGGTTTCCAAATTATCCACAAGGGAACTATTCTCTGATCACAAATTCTGTTTGCTGTAATCCACATCAGAAGAAACATGACAAAGTAGGAGACAACAGTTGTGTATGCAGCAGCAATATAACCATACTTGGGGATAAATAAAATATTCAGTACAATATTCAAGACTCCTGCAGGAAAAACAACTACAGAAAGATAAGAAGTTCTTTTCTCGTAAAAGACATACCAGCTGTAGATACTGTACATTCCGAAAAAGACATATCCAATCACAACAATAGGAACCACACTAAGACCAGGATGAAACTTCTCATCAGCTAGAATAAAACCTATTTCCATAGCAAAGAGAAAAAGTCCTAAAGCAGCTATTGTCACAATTGAAAATACTCTCCTGACTAATATCTCCAATCTGTTGTATTCTCTGCTATTGAGGAACCTATAAAAATCTGGAATCAAAGCTGTTCGTGTTGATGCGATTACAATGAGGAGAAGCATTCCTATATTATATCCTAAACTATACAACCCAGCTGATGCTGTACCAAGAGTACTATTAATCATTATTCTGTCGAATTGTGCCAGGATTATGCCACTAAGTGCGTAAGGAACAAGAGGAAACGAGTAATGTGCGATATAACTGAGGTGGCTCCTCCTGAAAGAGAACCTTGAATAGTCACGTATCTTTATCATTAAATAGACTGAGAAGATAGCCCCTATTATGAGAGATGCCCACACTCTCCCCAAGTATTTGTTCTCTTTTAATAAACAAACAAGTAAAATCGAAGTAGCCACAGAAGCAAAACTTCGTACTGTTCTTATGAGAGCTATTTCTCTGCTCCTTTTTTGTGGTATCAGTATCTCGATGTACATCTCACATATTATGCCAAATAGGCAAATAATCACGAGATATATATGTAGCAATCCAGGAAGCTGTATGATGTGTGCTATTTGTTTGGACAATGAGATGAAAAAAAGAGCAATAAATGCAAAAATAAATCCCATAAAGATGAGAGTTGTTCCAACGAATTCGTTGAAATCTTTTGTTTTTTCGTAATAGTATCTACCCACAGCAGCATGTGAATTCAAGGATAAGATAATGAGGAAAATTCCGACATAGGCATCGAAGACTGCCACAATACCATAATCTTCCTGAGTGAGGAGCCGGGTAAAAATCGGGACAGAAATAACACCTACTGCTTTGATAGCAATGTCTGCAAAAAAATAGTTCTTTGAATGTTTCAGTGTTTCATAAATATCCGACTTCTTTGCCTTTTCCATCATTCTAGGGCTAATCAGTTGCTTTATTGGTTTGACCACTCTGCCCCCTCTCTGACACATTTTACATCTCGTATATCAGGAAGTCTAGTTCTTTCTAATTCTTTTTCGTCGATGCATTCCAAATCCTCAGCACTTTCACACAGCGTTATTGCATTTGACTCTTCATAAGAGTCCTCAGTGATGGCATCCAATCCATGCACATAACTCTCTAGACTCAGCAGAATATGGAACACGGAAGCACCACGTGCAGTAATATCTGTTTTCATTTTGTGAAGGTCATAAGTATCTCCCTTATGATTTTGCTGATTCATACTTTGCATTACCAAGCAACTTTATAAGGTTTGCTTAACCCTCCAATATCTGTTACAGTATAATTTCCTCGAGAGTTGTTACCAATTCCGTTGAAATAATCTTTATGGGCTTTATCATTCATATCGTAATGGTTGCACACACCTTACTTCAGAGTCAAAGATATTACCTCTCACAGGTTCACGAAGGTGCACCGGCATACCAAAACTTTTAAACATAGACATTCTCTAGTGAACCCAGGTAGGAATAATGAAAATACTCTACATAACAGATGTTTGTGAGATCGGTAGAATTCTCGTCTCAGAAGCAACACGGAAGAATATAGAGGCATACATCGTTAATTACCCGTGGAGTGTTTCAAGAATTTCAAATTTCTTTGATTTTCTTTCTTTCATCATGAACCATCACAGCGTGCTGGAGTTTGACATCTACCATTATAACTGGCCCATTACGACGCTCTTGCCGCGGAATAGAGATGTTGTTTACCTTAAAAGGCATGACAATAAGGTATTTCTCCACTACCATGGAGATGACATCAGGGGCAAGAAAGAAAGAGACGTTCTGAAGAATGTAGACGGAAAATTTATCTCCACACCTGATCTGCAATCCTTCATACCTGATGCAGAGTGGATTCCCTTCCCTTATAACCTCAGAGGCATGAAAGAGAGGAAAGGATGGAATGACACCATAAGGATCGTGCATGCACCTTCAGACAAGAGCAGGAAAGGGACAATCCATATCCTTAGAGCAATAAAGGAGTTAAAAAAGAGATATACCATAGATTTTGAATTAATAGAGAAAAAACCCAATATTTATGTCCTTGAAAGGCTGGCAGCATCAGATATCGTCATCGATCAGATAGGACCTGGCTGGTATGGGAAGGTGACTCTGGAAGCTGTGTATTCTGGTGCAGTTCCCTGTTTTTATGTGCGAGATGACCTTTCGTCACTGCTGCCTGATTTTTATGTACCCATAACAGAGGAGAACATTACGGAAAAAATAGGAGAAATTATAGAGCACGAGGGGTTGAGGGACAAACTAAGGGCAAAGGGGTACGAATACCTTAAGGAATACCATGATAGCGAGAAGGTAATGGAAACCCTCCTGAAAAGGTATGGGCAGTAATCATTCATCATTCATCTATGAACATTCTCAGCCATAACTCTAGGTTTATCCATTTCCAGAACGCATAGCTGATGTTTTTTTCCTTTCTCTTGTATTTCTCAAAGTCTTCTCTCACACGTTTCCAGTCCCAGTAGATTCTTTTCTTGAAAGAATTAGAGTTGATTATGGTTTCAGCCATGTCTATGAATAGACCAGAGGTGAGCCATTCCTCTTCAGGCGTAGCAAACCCAATCTTATCTGTCCTTTCCCTGATGGTTTCCGGGAGAATGCCTTTCATGGCTTCTCTAAAAAGGTATTTTGTCAATCCTTTTCTGATCTTATACTCTGGTGGTAGAAAGAGTACTTCCTCCACGAATTCATGATCTAAGAAGGGAAGCCTCGTTTCTACACTCCACCTCATGGCGTTCTTATCTTCGTACCGCAGCAAAACCGGGATGGTGGAGTAAGTCAAAGTATCTATCAACATTCTAGTCAGCACATACTCATTTTTTCTTGTTCTGAAGTGAGAGTCAAAGAATTCTCTTCCTATCCAAGAAGACTTTAGCCGCGCATTTCTCAGGGCAGATTTTGGAAGCATCGAGAGGATTACAGGTACAGGTCTGATATCGTGCTTCTTTAAGAAATGTAATAATTCTGAAAGGAGTGTTTTCCATTTTAAGGTCATGAATAACTCCAGAAAATAGGAACTCATGTAGAAGGAGTATCCAGCAAATAGTTCGTCCCCTCCCTGCCCGTCTAACAAGACTTTCATGCCATTTTCGTGTGCCAGCCTCATGACAGCATATTGTGCATACATGCTGGTACCGAAAAAAGGTTCTTCCTGTGTCTGTATCAAATCAGTCAGGTCCTGAACCAAATCTTCTGCACGAGGAGAAGTGATAGCGGATAATACGCTCGTCTTTTTTTTGATCTCATCAATATATATGCTCTCATCAATGCTTTTCCCTGGGAAGACTGCTGAAAATGTTTTTATCTCAGAATCAGGAGCTATTTTCTTCATCACACATACGATAGAGGACGAATCAATACCACCGCTCAAACAGGACCCCACAGGAACATCTGAGACCAGCCTATACCTGACACTTCTGAAGAAAGAATCTCTTATTCTCTGCACATCTGCCCCCACTCTTTTTCTTAGGGAATACCATTTTTCTTTTGTGATTTCCTTCTTTTTTATGTCAAAGGTGAGGTAAGAGCCCGGCATGACCCGGTATATGTTTTCGAAAAAAGTCTCTTCCACATGATCAGCCAGCCCCAGGACAAGGTAATCAAAAATCATGTCATTGTTTGGAGCCCTTCTTATGTCGTGGGTTAAAATGCCTTTTATCTCAGAACTGAAAACAAAACTCCCACCTTCACAGTAGTAGTACAGAGGCTTTATCCCGAACCGATCTCTCGCCAACATGAGAATACCGGAGTTCAAATCATAAACAGCAAATGCAAACATCCCATTTAATTTTTCCAGTATTCCTTTTTCATATTCTTCATATCCATGAAGTATCACTTCCGTGTCACTTGAAGACATAAATTCATGTCCTTTTCTTTCCAGATCATTCCGTATCTCTTTAAAATTATAGATTTCCCCGTTATAGGTTATCCAAACAGTATTGTCTTCGTTATGCATAGGCTGGTGGGCTGCTGGGGACAAATCAATAATAGCTAAACGCCTATTCCCTAGGGAAACTTCTCCATCTGTGTAGATACCTTCATCATCCGGTCCCCTGTGTGCGATTGCTCTATTCATTTTTTTCAGTAACTGGGTATCTTCCCAATTGAACCCGTTTATTCCACACATAGGAATTCTCTTCCTTATAAGGTATTTAAACCTTTTCAAGAAGACTTATTCTTCTCTTTCACGTCTCAACTATAAGTGATAAATGAATATGCTTGCTACCGAAAAGGATATAAGAGATTCGATATTCTTATTGAATTAGATCCAGTAAAGGAGAGGAGAACATGAATGACTTCAATCCCCAGGAATACTGGGAAACCACCTTACAAAAGAATTTCAACGTAGTCGGGGTGGGTCACTCCGGCTTGGGTGTGCAGTACAACAAGTGGATGTACAGAGTCAGAAAATACGTATTTATCCGTCAGTTAAGACATCTTTCTGGGTTAACTTCAGCAGATATACTGGATATCGGTTCTGGGACTGGTTTCTACATCGAAAGGTGGAAGCAAATTGGAATTAAATCAGTGACAGGGTCAGATATCACGAGTGTTTCTGTTAATGAATTGAAGAAAAGGTTTCCAGACAGCAAATTCTATCAAATAGACATAGGTGACGCAGTAACCCATTCCAAAAAGTATGATATGATTTCTGCCTTTGACGTGCTATTCCATATTGTGGACGACAATAGATTTGAAAAAGCCCTACAGAATATCCACAGCCTTTTGAAACCGGGTGGGTACTTTGTTTTCTCAGATAATTTCCTCCATGGGCTTCCAGAACGAGCAACAACCCAGGTGAGCAGGTCGCTGAAAGATATTACAGAAACACTGGAGAAAACGGGGTTTCATATCATCAAAAGAGTGCCCATGTTTGTCTTGATGAGCAACCCGGTTGATTCACAAAGCTGGCTGCTCAAATCTCTCTGGAGAGTAATCAAGTACTGTATAGCACGCAGTGAGGTCGTAGGGTTCGTTGTGGGAACTGTCCTATATCCTGCGGAAGTTGTGTTAGTATCACTTTTGGAGGAAAGCCCAACTACTGAAATGGCCATATGTAAAAGAGAGTAATCATTGCAGGAATTCCTTATACACCTTTAGGAGTTCTTTACTCTGTGCATCCCAATTATATTTTGTTGCAAAGGCTTTTCTCCCATTTTCTCCCATTTCTTTAGCTATCTTGGGATTTTTTGCTAGGTACATAACGGTTTCTGCCACTTCCTTTAGATTTGTGGGATCCACTAGGATACCAGCGTTGGTCTCTTCCATGATCTTTCGTATTTCTGGTACATTGCTCGCCACAACCGGAATTCCAAAAGCCATGTACTCGAAGAGCTTGTTGGGGGTTGCAATGATATTGTTGTAGCAGATGGGTTTAAACAGTATTAACCCCACGTTGATTCTCTGCAGGAATGAAGGGATCTCCCTGTGATCAACTTCACCGGTCATGATAAAGTGGTCTCCCAGGTTATGAGCGTTAACCATTTTTCTAAATTCTCTTTCAAAGGGGCCTCCTCCCACAATGAGGAACTTCACAGCAAGATTGGACTGAATCAAGTAAAGGCACAATGGAATCAGTGTTTCATACCCTCTGCCTGTATGGATGTGGCCAACATACCCCAGCATAAAATCGTTAGATTTGGAGGCTTTACCACCTGTTTGGATACTGAGAGCAGGTACATTCATTAGTACAGACGTCTTAACCTTTGCTTGGGAAAAATAGGCTTTCAGACTCTCATTGACTGTTATGATGTGGTCAACAAACAACCTGATCAAGAAGAGTTCTACTTTCCTTAATGCATTGACTCGAACCGTGTTGTCCAGATACACCATTGATGCAAAGTCTTCGTGCGCATCATAAACTAAATTGCATTGCGTGACTAGTTTGACCAGTATTCCAGAAAAGAGGAGGGGGAAATCGTGAACGTGACAGATTTCTGGATTCGATTTTATGGCTTTTCTGGTAATCTTCAAATATCTGAGAAAAGAGTGGATATACTTCCCAATTCTATATTTGGATGAAGTACATGAGAATCGGTGGACTATAACGTCATCAAGATTTTCCTTTTCTGGTTCAGTCTTCTGCGTATCAGTTAAAAATATTTCAATGCTGTATTCTTCCTGGAGAGTGCTCACTTCTCTGAATATTCTTATGTCCTGGGGATACCAAAGGGTAATAATGGCCACTTTTGTCATCTTGGACCTCCTCATAGCGATTCATCAGATATGTAAGATGTGTATCAATTTCAATTAGTTGGCTTTAAGCTTTTGGTTCAGGGCAAGAGCAGCCTCAGAAACATCCTGGGCCACCTTCTCCCAGGTGTGAGATTTTAAAACGAATTCCCGTCCTCTCTTTCCCATATCCTCCCGAAGCTCTTCATCCTTCAAGAGTGTAACAACTGCATCTGCCACTTCCACAGGATCTTCCTGATCAACCAGAATGCCTGCCTTCTCTTCTTCGAGACATTCAAACCCTTCTACTCTGGAAGCCACCACTGGTCTTTCACACGCCATGTACTCGTAGAGCTTCAACGGTGAGTACCCTGAAGAGAGCGGTTTCTTCAGTACTAAACACACATCGCACGCAGATATGTAGAGAGGAACCATTTCATGCTCCACTTCACCAGTCACAACAACGTTTTGAAGGCCTTTCTCTCTGATAGACTGCAGCAACCACTCCATTAATTCGCCTTCCCCCACTATGAGAACTACTGTTTCAGGCACCTTCTCCTGCACGAGAGGCACTGCAGACAACATGTAGTCTAACCCCTGCCAGGCTTTGAGCGTTCCTATATATCCTACGTAGTGCTTTTCTGGATCTAGGTTGAGGATTTTTTTAGCATTTTCAATAAAAGTGAATACATCTGCATCAGCTCCATTTTCAACAACTGTTAACTTCGATTCAGGAACGCCTCTCAAGAGGAGATTCTCTTTAATCCATTGAGTAACACAGATGAGATGTTCAGCATGGTTGACTGCAATATCTTCTAAAAGAGAAGAGATAAATACATGGATTGTGCCTTCACCTTTCATTTTATATTCTTCTGCTATAAGGCCGTTAACCTCATAGATTGAAGGAATGCCGAAGAGTTTGCCTAAGAGAGTTGTTACACACCCCTCAAGAGGAGACTTTGCATAGAAAAGATCAATATTTTCAGAGATGAGAATGCGAGTCACATACAGCACTGAGAACAGCGCTCTCCATACTACTCTCCACAGTTTGAAGCAATTCATCTCTACAACATGAACCCCTTCAAGGGTTGATCCATCCCATCTATTCACAAGGAGAACGATATGATGCAGTCGAGAAAGGTGTCTGATTAACTCCTTGACGTGGATTGAGCTTCCTTTATGCTCTGCGAAGTCTGCTGTGTGCACGTAACATATGTTCATAGTCCCTCCTGGTTATCTCCCTATTCCAGTGTAGTGGAATCCTATTGATTTCATGTATTCAGTGTCAAGAATGTTTCTTCCATCTACAACTGCTCTTACACCTGACTGGTGCAAAAGCTCCCAGTTTAACCTGGTGAATTCTTCATGATCTGTTAAAATGACAACACCATCTATACGTGTAAAGTCATTACAGTATAAAACGCCAAGACCTTCTACTTCTTCTCTCGTATACAAAGGATCATAACCGTAAACAACAGCCCCTCTTCGTTTTAATTCATCTTTTACCACAAAAAAAGGTGAAAATCGCTCCTCTTTGACACCACCACGGAAGGAAATGCCTAAAAGCATCACATTCGCTTCTGAGAGTGGTATACCGCATTTTTCAAGCATTTTTTCTGCTGCATCAACTGTATGGTACGGCATGAACTCATTAATTCTTCGTGCTGTTCTAATCAATTCTGTTTTTTTGCTGATGATAAAATATGGGTACACAGGAATGCAGTGCCCCCCCACTCCTGCACCTGGTTTATGCAGATGACAGTAGGGCTGTGTGTTGGCAGCATGGATTACGTCCAATACGTCAATGTGAGCCTCCTCGCAGTATAAAGCGAGTTCATTGGCCAGAGCAATGTTGACATCTCTGTATATGCCCTCAAACAGTTTGACAGCTTCTGCACTTTTTGGATCCTTCATGAGGATAATACCTTTTTCATTGATCTTTGAGTACACATCTTTGAGTTTATCACCTGTTTCAGGGTCTGAGGCTCCAATAATCTTGGGGTATTTTCGCGTGATATCTTCAACAGCAGTGCCTGCCATGGTTCTCTCAGGGCAGTGAGCAACGCCAAAGTCTGTACCTGCTTTTAACCCTGTATGTTCAAGGATAGGGGTAATGAACCCTTCACACGTTCCAGGAGGTGCTGTTGATTCCAAGACGACGATATCTCCCTTTCTGAGTACTTTAGATATCTTTTCACATACATCTTTTAGAATGGAAAGATCAGCTCGCTTGTCTGTGAGCATGATGGGAATAATAATGATGTGTATGTCTGCTTCTGCAGGCTGGGCAGTTGCTTTGAATCGATTTTCTCCGAGAGCAGATTTAAGCAGCACAGCAAGACATGGCTCTTCAGGGATAGGAATTTCCCCTGCATTCACGCGAGCGATCCTTTTTTCATCTACATCAATACCAGTAACCTGAAATCCAGCATGTGCAAAAATGCAGGCTAAAGGCAGCCCCATCTTTCCTAATCCCCACACTGCTACCTCAGTCATGTAAAAATACCTCCCGACCTTCCTCGTATGACTTGATAGCAGACAAAGCAACCTTTAAGGTGTACAGCCCATCTTCGCCAGAAATGGGAACATTCTTATCCTCTTTTATACACGAAATAAATGTTTCAAGTTCTGTCCTCAAGGGTTCTCTACCTTCAATTTTTGCATCTCTGATCCATTCTGAATCGTAGTTTCTAAGAGAATGCGTCAGGTAGTCTACATCCACAATACTCTTTGTTCCCACAGCAGTTAATTTCCTTACCTTGTGCGGGGATAACCAGTTGGTGTCAATTAATCCTGGTTTGTTGGATCCAAATGTTAAGAGGATTGATGCATAGTCTTCAAACGTGTGGATAGTCCTGCCTGCTACAGCGGCCACCTTCTGGGCATGCTCCCCATACAGGTACGAGATGATGTCAATATCGTGCACTCCCAAATCGATGATAATCCCTACATCCCGAATGCGAGGATGGTACGGTCCTACCCTTTTTGCAGACAGCGATACGAGCTGCCCCAATTCACCTTTGTCAATCATAGTCTTTAACCGCATAATAGTGGGATCAAATCGGGTCACATGGCCCACCATGAGCTTTAGCCCCTCTTTTTCTGCCTTGGCGATCATGGCAGTGGCTTCTTCAACAGTAGATGCTATGGGTTTTTCCACCAGAATGTGGACACCTTTCTCCAGTGCTGTCAGAGCAGCCTTCTTGTGTAACGTGGTGGGAACTGCAATAGTAACTGCATCTAAATTGCATTTTAAGAGCTTTTCATAGTCTGTATGGCCAGATACACCAAATCGCTCTTTCATTATACTCAACCGTGCTTCATCAATGTCGGCTACACCAACTAATTCAATGTCTGGCATTTCTGAAAAGTTTCGTACATGGTGCTGCCCAAAAGCTCCACATCCAATGACGCCAACCCTCATAGAACCTCACCCACGCATTCACATATGAAATCCAACTCTTTCTGTGTTACACCAGGGTGAACAGGTAATGATAAAACCTGGGCAGCAGCTTCTTCTGATTTTTTCAGGTCGTCATGACCAAAATATGCAAAGAAGGGCAGGTGGTGCAGAGGGGTTGGGTAGTAAACCCTGCAGCCTATGCCTTTCTTGATCAAGTGCTGCTGCAGTTTGTCCCTGGTTAAAGGGAAGGGTTCTCTCACTTTAATAGTATACTGGTGGAAGACATGTTTTTTTTCAGGATCAACCTCCGGAACCTCAATTCCTTTTATATTCTTGAGGTGCTGAGAAAGATATTCTGCATTTTTGATCCGCATTTCATTGAATTTATCCAGTTTCTTGAGTTGAACACGACCAATCGCTGCAGACATTTCTGTCATCCTCATATTATACCCAAGAGATTTATATTCGTACATGGTTTCCTGGCCAACATTTCGGAGCAGCCTTAACCTGTGAGCAATTTCAGAATCAGAGGTGACAACCATTCCTCCTTCTGCAGTGGTCATGTTTTTCGTAGGATAAAATGAGAAACAGCCGATACCAAACCTTCCCACCTTTTTGCCTTTATATTCAGCTCCATGAGCCTGACAGGCATCTTCAACCAACAGCAAGCTATAATCTTCAGCTAAGTCGGTCAACGCCTTCATAGCACAGGGATTACCATACAAGTTCACTGGAAGTAAGGCCGCAGTCTTTGAAGTGATCTGTTCAGTTATTTTTTCTTCATCAATGGTGCAATCCTCCTTAATATCTGCAAAGACGGGATTACATTGAGCAAACACAATAACACTGGCAGAAGAAATAAAACTGAAAGGAGTGGTGATAACCTCACCTTTTACCTTTCCAGCCAGAAGTGCACATAAGAGAGCTGATGTGCCAGAATTTAAAGCAACTGCATACTCTGTTCCAATGTAAGAAGCAAATTCTTTTTCAAACGCATCTACATTGGGTCCCATGGTCAGCCTGCCCGATTCGAGCACAATTTTAACAGCTGAAATTTCTTCTTCTCCAATGGCTGGCTTGGCTATAGGAATCACTGGCTCACCTCCCCTGTTCTTCCACATGCAGGACAGATCATTTTTGAGCCTTTTTTCTCAAGAGGGTGACCGCAGATACACACATATCCTTTGAAGACTGCTGGATTTCCCAAAACAATCCCGTAATCTGGTACAGCGCGAGTGACCACTGTTCCTGCCCCCACCATGGCGTATCTGCCAATGGTTGTACCGCAGACAACAGTAGCGTTGGCACCAATGGATGCACCTTCCTTCACTTCTGTTTTTGTTAACCGCTCTGTACTCCACAATTCACTTCTGGGATACTTATCATTAGTAAAAGTAACATGAGGACCAATGAATACGCGATCTCCAATGGTCACGCCCTGGTATAAACATGCATAGTTCTGAATCTTACACTCATCGCCTATGATAACTCCTGTATCCACGTATACACCCTTTCCGAGAATGCAGTTTTTTCCAATGAACGCACGTTCTCTCACCTGGCAGTGGTGCCAGATTTTGGTTCCTTCCCCAATAAAAGCATTCTCATCTACAATTGCTGTGGGATGAATAAAGATATCAGACATAAAAAAGGGTCTCAGATGCCTCTAATAAACCTTTCGGTTTCCTGAGGTTGTCACATCTTTGGGGGGTTCTCTCACTTTTGTTGACGCTTGTCCCCCAGGTGAGTGACACCCTTGCAGAGTATCTCGATATTAGAACCAGGGCCAGTACTATCTTTGCTTTAGCCATATTCTTGTTGTACTTGATCATCTTCAGAATGAACATGCAGAACAGGAGTCTAGACAGGCAGATATCTGTATTAAACGAAGAAATTGCTCTGCTGAAACACGAACTTGAGAAGTACTACAGCGAGGATGACCAATAGAGAAAATCCAATTTTTTATAGTGCTTTCTCTTTTAATAGAATTATATTTGTGAGGTTTCTTTCTGTATGGACACTTCCAGCGTAAACAAATACAAATTCATCCTCTGATGATCATCATCTCTCTCAGACGTCTCTCCTTGGATACCAACCTGAGAGTCACTTCAAAAAGCTAAACAGTTACTAAAAAAGCAATGAGTTGTTGTTAATCTCTATATCTTAGCCTAAAATCCTCTCATATGCAGGAAGAAGCTTGTTCTTAACTATAGCTCCCCAATCATGCTCAACTACTGACGGTCTGGCATTTTTTTCCAATCTTTTCCTGAGCGCATCATTCTCCATGAGCTCCAGCATGGAATTTCCTAAAGATACTGCATCATCCCCCGTTAACAACCCATTCTCTCCGTGGGTGATAAACCGCCTATTTCCTAACGTATTGGTGGCAATCACAGGGAGTCCACAAGCTAAAGCTTCCACCGTCTTCAAGGGGGGCTGTATATCAAATTCAGGGGTTACAGGTACATAACTGAGAAAACTATTACAGCACCTCATGTAAGAAGGAACAGTAGTATACGGTACACCCCCGGTGAAGTATACATGGCTTTTCATTCCCACAGCTTCTGCGTATTTCTTGAGTCTTTCTGTACCACCGTCTCCCACCAGCATGAGGGCAGCATCCCTTTTTTTTGTTACCACTTTTAGTCCTTCTATGAGTGTTTCTATTCTCCTCAAAGGATTTAAACTTCCCGCATATAAAAAAAGGAATGTGGAAGGATCAATCCCATATTTCTTCCTGATAGGAGATTTACCTGGGGAGAAATAATTTAAATCAGCTCCAATTGGTACAATCGTTATGTCTTCATCTTTTCTGTATGAAAAGGTGAAAATGTGGCTCTTGTCCCTCAAGATGATGTGATCAAAATAGTGTGATTCGTAAGACTGCACCCTCCATCCCATCTTTGAGATAAAACCACCTCTTATGGGACCGGATGTTGTGAAAAATACCCATTTTTTTCCCTTATCCCTTAAAAAAAGTGGAAATAAAAAACATCCTGGATAATGATATACATGGATGATGTCAAAGTATGAATCTGGAAATTTTTTCAAAAACAAAAGAGATTGTTGTGTAAATGGAAGAGGGTACACAGAAAGATTTTTAACTGAAGGAGATTTCACATAAAAGACCTTTACATCATCTATTTCTTTCTCCCCTCTTTCTGTTTCCTCTGTTGCCATTACCTGCACATCCACTCCCAGCTTTGCCAGGTTGCGGGTGTACTCATACATGGCCACACTGCCGATGCCAGGATATCGTGAAAACCCTATGTGGCACACTCTCATGCAGAAAGGTTGCCAAAGAATCTTATATACCTTGTGTTACACGTGTAACACTCTGATCGTGGTAGTCGGAATAACTTGGGGCAGATGATTTGTCCCTTATCTTTCCTTCCTTTTGTATAGAGGCGCTGGTGAACCCATTTTTGATGCTACAAATTCCTCTTTAATCTGAAAATCTTTTTTAGATATCTCTTTGTGACCCTATATTGAAAATATTATATCGACGCAAGTTTGAACAAAAATAAAAAGACTTCAAGAGAGCACATTGAGAGAAAATACAATTGTTCGATAATGCAATACAACATATTGTGCGGGAAGGGGAGGTTTAGATAGTTCTTGCAGTCTATTGATCAAAGAGTACCACATGGGTATCAGTATTTTTCATGAGAACACCGCCGGTGTCCACCGATACGTTTAAATTCCGCTTCCCTGACGGGCTACCATGAGAGATAGGATACTCTTTGTTCTACGAAATCTGGGAGTTCTCAGAGAGGAGACTTTCTGGAAATTGAGGGGGTTGAAAATCGGGAAAAACGTCCACATTTATCGGTCCCTCATTGATGTAGGTCCACAGGGACGGAGAAAGGATCTTGTGGAGGTTGGCGACAATACTACCATCTCCTTTTCAGCTATATTAACTCACGATGCAAGTGCCAAGGTTTTCACTGGAAAGGTGAAGATAGCTCCTGTAAAAATTGGCAAGAACTGCTTCATAGGGTATGGAAGTATCATTCTTCCAGGGGTCACCATTGGGGACAACTGCATCATAGGTGCAGGATCTGTGGTGACCAAGGATATACCTCCGGGGACAGTAGCTGGGGGGGTTCCTGCAAAGAAAATATGTACCCTTAAAGAACTTGTAAAAAAAGTGGAAAGTAAATGTGAGAGTACAGTCTATCAAAGAGATAGAGAGCAATGAAAGACTTAATTACCCTTTGGCTATTTCAGCCCACAAAATCAATCCAAACCTATTCAATAAAGATCTTGATAAATCTTCCTGAATTTCAGTATGGAGAACATAAATGGATCTATTCGTAGTATTTTTACATCGAATTTCTCCAGCATTCTTTTGAATCCTTTCTCGGTGTATCTCTTTCCAAAGGTGGCAGGTCTTTCTTTGAATGTGCCTCTCTTAACATGGACGAGCATCCAGTATACACTATAGGGAGATAAATTGACAATCCAATAGTCAAAAACTTTATATAGGCTGGTTGAAAGAAAGATAGAAAAATAGGAAGTCTGACCAAATGATATATACTGCCGCCATATGTATCTAAGAGAGGGATGACGAATGAAGGTATTGAATAAGCTGACTACTACCAAAAAAAAGTTGTATGCCCTTGGTAGATTGATAATCTGGTCGCTATCTTATTTGAGGTGGGGAGGAAAACAATATGCAGAGTTTTATAGAATGAGACAAGACAAAAAGGCGTTGGAAGACCCGAAAAAAGCAGTAGGTGGATTATGGGAGGAAATGGGAAGAATACAGCTCGATTTTCTTGTTTCCAGAGGACTTAAGCCTGAGCATGTGCTCTTGGACGTGGGCTGCGGAAGCCTGCGTGGGGGGCTTCGGTTCATAGAATACCTGCATCCTGGAAACTACTGGGGAATAGATATTTCCCCTAATATCCTTGAATCAGGCAGGAAATTTGTGGCTGAGAAAGGACTTGAATCCAAGAACCCCCACTTACTGGTAAACAATGACCTGAAATTTGACGAATTGGCCAGGTCTACATTCGATTACATCTTGGCTCAATCAGTGTTCACCCACATGCCTGAAGAAGATATTGATGAGTGTTTTCAAAACTTGCACAAAATTCTTAAACCCTCTGGAGTATTCTTTGCTACCTTTAGTGAAGGACCCAAGAAGATGTATCACAAGGTAGTTACCAGATTTTCTTATCCAGCTTCTCTCTTTTACCAACTGGGGGAGGAGTACGGTTACCAGGTAGAAATAGATGATGGATTCGCGCACCCGAGAGGACTAAAGATGTTGGCAATCCGGTACAAGTAAAAAGAATATCGTTTCTTTACGACGATTCCGATCTGCTCGTGAGGATGAGAGAAATACCATAGCAAAAGAAGCAAATGACAATCCTCCCCACAGAAAAGCTTAAGTATTCGAGTGGTTCAAAACGTGAAAGATGACAAATGACTGCTCACAACCACCCACCATTTCCACAACTATGCTCAAAGAAAAGGAATGAGAGTACTTTTCCACTTGAGCATTGCTTTCAGCAAGAACCACCCAAGAGGTCATCACCATGAATGCAAAGGTTTTTGTCATAGGGCTCGACGGTGCCACCTTTGAATTGATCAAGCCATGGATTGAAGAAGGAGCACTCCCAACCTTGAAAACCCTCATAGATAAGGGTGTCCATGGAAATCTCACTTCAACAATACCTTTTATTACATGTCCTGCCTGGACTTCCTTTAAAACTGGTATGAACCCTGGCAAAACAGGCGTTTTCGACTTTTTTGCCCGTGTGCCCAACAGCTATAAAACCAGGCCCCGTTTTCAATCTCTTCAAGGCAAGTCCATCTGGGATATTCTCAGCAAAAAGAACATGACAGTTGGCATCATAAATGTCCCCACAACGTACCCTCCCCACAGAGTACAGGGATTCATGGTAACAGGTATGTTAACGCCCTCCCAAAAGAAAGAATTTACCTACCCAAAAAATTTAAGAAAAGACCTTGACAGAGTTACAGGAGGCTACTCAATAAATATTGATCGTCTTGAATACTTGAATGAAGATCAATTCCTGAAAGATCTCTACAAATTAACTGAAAAGAGGATTAAAGCTGTAAAGTACGTGTTGGAAAAATACAGCCTCGATTTCTTTATGGTAGTCTTTGTGGGCACAGACAGAATTCAGCACTTCTTCTGGAAGTATCTAGATGAAACCCACCCTCTGTACGATGAAGGAAGAGCACAAAAATACAGAAATGAAGTAAAGGACTACTGGATACAAATAGATAGTGCAATCAAAGACATTGTCGACACAATTGACGAACACACCTACGTAATCATCATGTCAGACCACGGATTTGGCAGCCAGAAGAAGAATTTCTACGTCAATGACTGGCTGGAAAAAAAGGGGTTCTTAACCTTTAAGGAAGAGGTGACAGTAAGTGGATTCACAAGAGAGTCTGTCAAAAACGTTCTCAAAAAATTGGGAGTCTTAAAACATGTGAAAGCGCTCCCTATTTCAAAGGGGCGCAAACTGCTACCTACAGGGAGATATCCCACATTTGAAGAAGTTATACCCAAGATAGACTGGTCAAACACAAAGGCATACAGCTGCCAGCACTCTTTTGACCACATTTACCTCAATGTAAAGGGAAGAGACCCTCACGGTAGTATCACTGAAGAAGCGTACGAATCAATGAGGAACGATCTTATTGATGAACTCAAAACCTTTGGAGAGGAAACCGCTCTCCAGGTAAAGATCTACAAACGGGAGGAAATTTACACAGGCGTCCACGTCAGCAGCGCGCCAGACATTATCTTCTTGTTGAAGGAGGGTGAGTGCCTTACCGTGAAGAAGGTTGGTCATTCGTCAGTGGTTGAGGACGGTTCCTTTAAAGATATGCACACAGGAAGCCACAGACCTCACGGGATCCTCATTGCATACGGCCCTCACATCAAAAAAGGGGTAACAGTGGATGATGCAGAAATCATTGATATAGTTCCCACCATTCTTCATATCTACGGGATACCTATTCCACAAGAGATGGATGGAACAGTGTTGAAAGCCATCTTTGAAGAACATTCAGAATTAGCGAAGAGGGAAGTAAAATACCAAAAGGTTGACGAAGAAGCGGAAAAAATCAAGGGAACAATAGAAGAATTAAAAAGAACAGGAAAGGTGTGAACCTCCATCCTCATAACTGTACACATTTGTTGCGTACAAAGCAATTTCACCTGCATTGGATGAACCTCATTACTGCGGGTTGTCAAATCTCGGTATCTGTTTCACTTTTGTTACACGTGTAATAATCTTTTTTTTATTAGTTATCCTGATTATATGATATTTAAAGAGATTGAGAGATTCATAATTTTGAGCACCACATTTTTTGACAATCCCACTGCTGCAGTTATCTTAGGAGTTCATCTATTGCTTTTTTGTAAGATTCACCTACAACAGCTATGTTACATGTTCTCAACACGTATAGTCTCCCCTTTTTTCCCATTTCTTCCCTCATCTTTTTATCTCTTATCAGCATTTCAAGGGCATCCTTAAAAGAGGACAGATCATCCACCAGAAATCCAGTGACTCCCTCTTCTACCTGTTCTACCATGCCTCCGAACTTGGTGGCGATCACAGGCGTACTGCTTGCCATGGCCTCTAGGACAGCTGCAGGATACGCATCTAAATGCGAGTAGTGTACAAAGATATCTGCATGTGAAAACAGCTTTTCAATGTCCTTTTTATACCCAATATAGGATATTTTGTCTTTATTTTTTATATTTTTTAGAGTTTCTTCTAACATTTGAGAGAACATCCCCTTTCCTGCTATTTTGTATTCAACGTTTTCATATTTTGAGATTACCTCATCTATAACTGGGATAACATCTACTATCCCTTCTGTTTTCCTTTTGAATGATAAATTTGATACAGATAGCAGCCTTATCAATTTATCTTCATCTTTTGAAGGATGAAACCTTTCACCATCTATTGAAATACGCATAACCCTTACTATTTCTTCCTTTATCCCCTTTTTTTTCATAATGCCTTTCAAATATTCAGAAATAGGGAACAACTTGGTAGCTCTCTTGAATACTGCTTCGCACAATTTTAAAAGAACCAGCTCATACATTCTTCTTACACCGTTATAGTACTCTTTCTGCTCTTCATGGATGGCCCATATGTCTGCTCTCACCCGTAAGATGTGGGGAATCCTAAATATTCTGCTCAGAAAATAGGCAGATACGCACATGAGACCTGCAGAATCCACAATAATGCAATCGGGGTCTTCTTTTAGTATAACCTTCATCAGGCTGAAGAATTTTAGAATTTTATTCCTTTGAGTAGGTTTTGTAGGAATTCCCACCACGGAGAATCCCGCATGGAGTAAGGGTTCTTCTATTCGTGAACCTCGCTCACCCGCGTGGAGTAAAACCTTTGTCACGTGCACACCTCGCCAGTACAACAGAGCCCTCTCACAAATACTTCAGCTATTGGTATCTTTGCCGTACAATACATGGAGGGACATCCCTTTCCCACGTTATAAATGTTGTCACAACAATCCGTGACACTTGCAGCTAATCAAATGGTTTATATGCCTCTCAAGAGTTCATCTTTCGAATTCATCATCTATTTTAAAAATTTCTTTACAATTTTCTTTAAAAATGTAAGATTAAACCCCATTCTTCTCTCAAGGATTAAGAGCATCCAGATATCCTCCTCATCTATGCTCTTGGTGATCACCATGGAAAATACATAGATCAGTGTATAGAGAACCAATATAAAAGGCAGCATCCATGCTTTTATCACCACAAAACGCTCCAGAACAATCTGAACCCCTCCTATCATCAAAAGAGAGGAGAGCGCTGGTTTAAAGAAGTTCCGCTTGAAGGGGTGGATGCCCGATATCCTGTAGAGTACACCCCATCTGAGCAGAGCTGCAACACACAACGTTGCCACCATAGAAAGAGCTGCACCTTCCATACCCATGCGAGGTATGAGGAGTATATTGAGACACAGGTTGGTGGCTGCAATGGCAGATAAAATTGCAAACATAGTCTTTGTTCTCCCCATGGCGATCAGTGCACCATGGCTTGGGCCAAAAGAATCACGGAAGAGATACCCCACAGTGATCATCCTGAAGGGTAACACTGCAGATGCATACTCACTCCCGTACAGGAACAAAAACAAGGTTTCAGCGTTCAAAAAAAGAGTCAAAAAGAGTGGAAATGTCAGAAGAAGTACCCATTTAGATACTATTGCATACACCCGTTTCATCTCTGACATCAATCCTCGTGAAAATAATGATGTAGCCACAGGTGTATAAATGAAGAGAAAAGCTGCCATTGATGCCTGGATGAGCTTTGATGTGGGAAGGGCTGCACTGTAGAAGGCTACCTCTTCTGCAGTTCTGAAAACTCCCAAAAGAAGTGTATCTGCCCACTGGGTAATTAATTGAAAGATGGAACCTCCTAACAAAGGCAAAGAAAATAAAAGCATCTTCTCAGTGACGGGAACCATTCCCCGAAACTTTGGAATCCCTACAGTCTTGAAAGTATAAAAAAGTATGAAGACTGCAGATACTACAATAGAGATGACATATCCAATTACTACAGTGTAGAAAGGCATTTTCCTCACAAAAATTGCCACCAAAATAGAAAAAAATATGAAATTTTTAAAAACATCCTGAAAAACTACTTTAACTTCTGCTCTTTCAATTCCCCTGAAAAAGGATACTAAAAACTCAAGTAAAAGGCTGAAGGGGAGCGATATAGACACCACCTGTATGATCCAGCTGATATCTTTCCCAAAAAAGGAGGAAATTTGAGGGGACACAAAAACCAGAAGAAGAAAACATATTCCACCAGAAACTGATGAAAGAAAGATTAAAGAGGAAAAAATTCTCTTTTTTGAAATTTCTGATGAATTTACTGAAGAATGAAATGAAATTGTACGGGTAATTCCCTCATATAATCCCAAACTACCTATAGACAAAAAAAGTGCTATTACTGCTAAAGATAACGAGTACAGCCCGTATTCCTCAGGGGTGGACACCCGTATTATGGTCCAGCGTTGAAGGAAAGAGAACATAAGAGCCAGAAAAATACCAAGGGCAGAGAACACAGTTCCTCTTGCTATACTTCTCAGAGATCGGTTCACTTCATTCATAGTGTCCACCATTTTCAGCTCTGCTTATGCTGGTTGAGGAATTCCATCTTCATTCAATGGAACTTTAGCCTTTTAAAAACATTGCTATAGTGAGGAATTGTCAAGATTGCTGGGGTCAACTGTTTTGAATCTCGTTGAATATTAAAAATAGTAGGAAATAAATAGAAAAGACGATTTTGTTACACGTGTAACACGTTGAGACAAACACCCACAGATTGGAAACCCCAGTAACCGAAAGCTTTATAAATGGTTACCCTAACGAGAGGTAAAGGTAATAGATTTCACAAACCTACAGAGGTGATGAAATGGCTGAAATCAGACAAGGAGAAATAATGAGAGAAGGAACACAAAGGATCATAGCCAGAGATGCGCAAAGGATCAACATACTGGCAGGTCGTATCGTGGCAGAAACAGTGAGAACCACTTTGGGACCCAAAGGAATGGATAAGATGCTGGTAGATTCTCTGGGCGATGTGGTCATCACCAATGATGGAGCCACTATCTTAGATGAGATGGATATTGCCCATCCTGCTGCCAAAATGATTGTGGAAGTGGCCAAGACAGTGGACGACGAAGTTGGTGATGGAACTACTACTGCTGCCATTCTGGCTGGTGAACTACTCAAGAAAGCAGAAGAATTACTGGATCAGAAGATTCATGCTACAGTTATCGCCAAGGGATACAGGCTGGCAGCCGATAAGGCAGAAGACATCCTCGATGAAATTGCTATAAAAGCAGACGATGAAGAAACCTTCAAGAAAGTGGCTATTACCACGTTGACTGGAAAGGGAGCAGAAGTGGGAAGAGAGTATCTGGCAGACATGGCAGTCAAGGCAGTGAAAGCAGTGGAACAGGACGGTAAGGTAGACCTGGATGATATCAAACTGGAGAAGAAGGAAGGCGGAAGTCTGGAAGATTCTGAAATTGTGGAAGGCATCACTATAGACAAGGAAGTTGTCCACGCAGGTATGCCCAAAAAAGTGGAGAATGCTAAGATTGCCTTGATCAATGCAGCAGTAGAAGTGGAAAAGACAGAAACAGATGCCAAGATTAACATCTCCAGCCCTGAACAGCTGCAGATGTTTTTAGACCAGGAAGAGAAGATACTCAAGGAGCTGGCAGACAAGATTGCAGCTTCAGGTGCTACTGTATTATTCTGCCAGAAAGGCATTGATGATCTGGCTCAACACTACTTAGCTAAACATGGTATACTAACTGCCCGCAGAGTGAAAAAATCTGACATGGAGAAGTTAACAAAGGCCACAGGAGGCAAAATCGTCACCAATATCAGCGAGCTGTCTGAATCTGATCTAGGAAAGGCAGGTATAGTTGAAGAGCGAAAGATAGCAAAAGATGAACTGATCTTCGTTGAGAAGTGTGACAATCCAAAGGCAATCACTATTTTATTACGGGGCGGCACCAAGCATGTGGTGGAGGACTTAGAAAGATCAATGCACGACGCAATTAGTGTGGTAGCAGCAGTTGTAAAAGATCCCCGGGTAATGGCAGGCGGCGGCGCAGGTGAAATGGGAATCGCAAAGCGGTTAGCTGAGTACGCTGACTCTGTTGGCGGGAGAGAGCAGTTAGCAATCAAAGCGTTTGCTGAAGCAATGGAGATCATCCCGAGAAGTCTGGCGGAAAACGCAGGGTTGGACCCCGTGGATATAATCGTCAAACTAAGAACAGCCCACGGCAAAAAAGGAGGAGAAACCTACGGTCTGGATGTCTTCTCAGGCGATGTCATAGACATGTACAAAAATGGTGTACTGGAGCCTCGAAAGGTGAAAGAGCAGGCTATAAAATCTGCTTCAGAAGCCGCGGTCATGATCTTGCGAATTGATGATATTATTGCAGCCTCAGAACTCTCAGGCCCTGGCGGACCTCCTGGAGGAGGCGGCGGTCCAGAAGACTTTGATTAATTTTATTCTTTTTATTTTTAATCATTTTTTTTTAGATTTTTGGTACTCATTCTCTATTCAGATCAAGAGATGTTACACGTGTAACACGTGGGATAACCACCAAATTGGCCAGATTCTGGCAGTTAACTTTGTGTGATTCATACCGTAGTATCAAGGAATTAGAGTTCTTTGATTCTTTCACACTCTTAACTACAGATGGCCAACCTTGAACGCAAGCCATGCAAGGCAAAACCTTTTCTTTCCACAGGTACATACAAACCATGGATCTTGTAATTTATAATGGTACTATTTTGACCATGACACAAAAGAGTGCCAAAGCTGTCTCTGTAGATAATGGAAGAATACGCAGGCTGGAAAAGGTTCAGGCTGCAAAAGAGATCGATCTTGAGGGTAAAACGTTAATCCCAGGATTTATTGACTGCCACACTCATTTCATGGGAATGGGATTGAGCTTATCCAAGGTAGACTTATCAAAAGCGAAAAGTGTACAAGAAGCAGTGAATTTATTGGAGGAAAAAGCTTCCAAAACTGAGAAAGGTCAATGGGTTCGCGGCTTTAACTGGGATGAAAGCTTTTGGCCGGAAAAAAGGTGGCTAACTCCTGAGGATTGTGCAGGTATTGAGCATCCAGTGTGCGCTGTACGGGTGGACGGTCACATGGCAGTGTTAAATGAAGCTGCCCAGAAAGAACTGGGTGTCAAAAAGGGGTACCTCTATGAGGACGAAGTGTTCCAGATGCATTCAGACATTTCTGAGCAGGATGTAGAGAAAGCTTTTGTAGCTTCTGTACAGTTGGCTCACCAGCATGGAGTGACCTCAGTTCACGATAATCCCATGGATGTGCAGAGCTTCTGTGTGTATCAGAAGATGAACCAGACTCAATTAAGAATCTACGTAAATCTGCCCGTGTCTGTTGTAGATGCAGTAAACCAGATACAGTTGAGAACAGGGTTTGGAAATGAATGGGTTAAATTTGGAGGAATCAAAATATTTACTGATGGTTCTATTGGTGCAAAAACTGCTGCAATGTCTTTTAACTTCAAGAATGAGAAGAACAATGGCTTGCTTGTTTATACAGATGCTGAATTGAAGGAGATTTTAAGAAAGGCGCATCCCAACCAGACAGTTATACATGCTATCGGGGATAGAGCTATCCAGCAGGTGCTGAACTGTTCTGTCCCTGGCGAGAGAAACCGTATTGAACATGCAGAATTAGTACGAGATGATCAGATTCCACATATCAAATCATTAGGATTGATCCTGTCTATGCAGCCCAATTTTTTGCAGTGGTCTTACCCGGACGGGTTGTATGATCACCGGTTTGGTACAGGAATGGACAACAGGTTTTCCACGCTGAAAAAGGCAGGTATTCCCATTGTGTTCGGGTCAGATGGTATGCCCTTTTCTCCCCTGTATGGTATTGAACAGGTGGTAAATGCACCTTTTGAGGAGCAGAAGCTGTCTGTGATGGATGCTTTGCTAATGTACACAAAAAATGGTGCTTACGCTTCCTTTGAAGAGGATATTAAGGGAACTATAGAAAAGGGGAAACTGGCAGATTTCGTGGTGTTATCTGGTGATCCCAGGGAAGAGGATATTTCTTCTATAAAAGTGGACATGACTATTGTGGGCGGTAAAGTAGTGTACGGCTGACCTTGAGGTATATATCTATTGTGAGTTATTTCAGTTTCATTTCCAGAACCTATTCTCCTCAATATTACTGTCAGTCTTACCTTTCAGCCTTACGATTCCCTAGTGTGAAGATGAAATTTATGAATACATGATTAAGTGCTTCTTTCGGGAGCTTTGATAGATTCTTTCTATTATCTGTATATATTCTGCCTGTGTCCAACTCTTAAAATCACAATCGTTTCATCATCAACATCGAATATAACTCTATAATCGCCTATTCTAAATCTGTACGTTCCTATATCCGGGTTTATCAGTTTCCGGGCATACCTGAGAGGTTCTTGAGCATATTCTTTAAGTTTCGCAGCAATTCTGTTTTGTGTCTTCTTGTCAATGTTTTCGAGATCTCTCAATGCTCTTTGGGTGAGAACTATTCTATACATCGAAAACTTCCTTAAACTGTTTCACTCTACCTTCCTTGTAGTCTCTTCTTGCTTCTTTGATTGAGTGAAGATACTCTTTACATGAAAGTGCCACTATATCTTCGAGGACCTCTTCTACGGAGGCTCTGACAGTATCAGATATTAGATTCTGCAATTCTATGACAGTAAGGTCTTTTACCTTGGTTTTCATCTAGACACCTCTTGATATTATGAGAGTAAGTATTAAAAGATTTTGCATGAGTATAAGGACGTTCTCTGAAAAGGTGATTGAAAAGGAAGACTGCTGTGTAAGGAGACGTACTGGAGACAATACAATTTTGCGCAGGATCTGGGATACTCAGAATTGAGATTGAATTCAATGAGAGCGTTGTTATAAAATCAGGGGTAAGTTTGGGATGAAAAGAATATCAAAGAAGTATACAGAATTTTGGATGGATTAGAGATCTTTGCATTCGGGCTGCAAGCAGCTGAGGAAGCGAACAGGATTCAGGCTGAACATACGGAGAGGAACTCGTCTTCCAGTTCGTGATTTACTTATTGCATCTATAGCAAAGGTTCACAATTGCACGACAGTAACAAGAAATGTGGATCATTTTCGGGTTGCAGGCCTAAAAGTAGAGACATGGTAGCGCTTACTCATGTAGCGGGATTCCAAGTTCACTCTTCAAGAATGGTGAAAAAGACAAATTGTTACACGTGTAACACATTGACTTCCAAAGACGTGACAGCCTAAGCCTAAAAGAAGGTTTTTATACAGCAGACACAACCCTTAGTAGATGCATCCAGAGTTGAAAACGTTGCTGAAAAGACAGCGATATAGAATCGTCGGAAACCACTCAGCAGTAAAGCTCTGCCACTGGCTGCGAAGAAGCTTACTTGAGGATCGCTTTTGCTACAAACAAAAGTTTTATGGCATTAAATCCCATAGATGTCTGCAGATGACTCCTTCTGTCACTGCATGCACCCAGAAATGTTTATTCTGCTGGAGACCCACCCAGTTCACAGAAACTCAACTTCGTGAATATGATCCACCGGATTTTATTGCAGAAGAAAGTCTAAAAGCCCAGAAAGTGCTCTTAACAGGGTACTTTGGATTACCAGACAGAGTTTCAGCTGACAAGCTCAAAGAAGCACTAACTCCCACCAATGTGGCAATTTCGTTGGCAGGTGAACCTACATTGTACCCGGAACTCTCAGACTTAATTACTGAATACAAAAAAAGAGGGATGACCACCTTCTTGGTGACTAATGGAACGAGCCCAGAAGTTTTGGAAACGTTAGAACTTCCCTGGAATTTGTACTTAACGTTAGCAGCTCCCACAAAATCCATCTACAAAAAGTTATGCCATCCCCAAACAAATGGATGGGAGAAAATTCTCAAAAGTGTCCACCTTTTTTCAGCATTACCAACCCAGAGGGTGATCCGGTTAACCCTGGTGAAAGAGTTTAACCTCACCAATCCTCAAGAGTATGCCCGTTTGATAGAGAAAGCTGCCCCCAATTTTGTGGAAGCAAAAGCCTACATGTACGTGGGGTACTCTAGATACAGAATGACAATTGATAATATGCCTTCATTTGAGGACATCATGGACTTTGCCCGTGCTATTGAGGTTAATTCTTCCTACACAATTTCTGACTTCCAGAAAGCCAGCAGAGTCGTTTTATTAAAGAGGGAATAAACAACTGCACTGCTATTATGTGTGCTGCATTAAAAGCTTTCGTGCGCTTTTTTCTGGAATCCCAATAAGGTCCTGTATCCTTTTTGTTTTTGTAGGAAAATCCTCTTTAGAAGCATAGATTCCTTCTAAAGCTTCCAAGATCTCTTCAGCTTCCTCTGCTGGAATCATCGTTAAAATGCCTTCATCCACGATTACCAACCCATCTGCACAGAGCTCTTTTAACGTGTCAGCCAGTTCTTCGGGAGCTTCTTCCTGTGGTTTACTCATTTTGATCCGAGCTTCTTCATTGAATAAAACAGCTACCCCCCATCCTTCATCTGTCTCCAAGAGAACATCCCCATAGAAGTCTTCTTTTCTCACAGTGAAGCCTCTCTCTTTCAGATAGGATGCTACTCTTTCTGCATTATCTTCAAAAGGTAATTGAGGATCAAGTAGTTCTAAAGATTCTTCCACTGTCTTTTGAGTTTTGTCATCGAGGACAAATTCTGATTCTTCTTCAAAATCCAGAGTACTGTACAACGGGATTAAGGGGCGCCCATCAACCAGTATGGTATCGTCATGGATCTCCACGTTGCAGTCTTCCAGTTCTTCTCCGAAGTAGATCACTTTGCCTCGCCTTTTCATGTACTGGTTAGAACGTAGAACCCTAAAAACTTTTCTGTGGAGCCCTCTACTTTGGTCATGGATTAATTCAGGTGCCACAATTTTGATTTGTTACATCTAAGATTTCAAGGTACAATTAAACCAAATGTTACACGTGTAACACATGAATAACTACTGATTTTACAGTCTCCAGCAATAGAAGTTGTCAGTTATTCAATGGATGTACACAATCAGTAAACAAGATAAGATTAGTAAATAAAATTAATAAACAGAATTAAAAAACTCAATAAAATAAAAAAAAGAAAGGTTAAGGCAGTTTACAATTTTTGTTTCCTCTGCATCTGAACATTGAATCGAACGTATTGAGCGCCCTGCATGCAGTTCCTGTGGTGGCACCACTTAACAAGGGCCGCCAGAAGATACCGTCGCACTTGTCGCAGTAGGCAGGGTTCGCAGATGTGGTAGTTCTCCAAGCGCCATAGGTGCAGGCACCTTTTCTCAAGAATGCTGTGGCAAGGCGGTTATCAGCAAGCGTCAGACACGAATGGATGTGCACGATGGTGTTGTGCAGCTTTGCATGCTTGTAGACGAACTGGTCATTGAAGTAGTACCAGTTCTTCTTCAGGTTGGGTTCACCCACGAATATTGTATTCCTGTTGCCGTGTCCTTGGTTGTAAATGGCTCTCAGGTTGAGTTTTTGTCCCATCCCGAGCAATCGGGCCCACTCTTTGAGGGTAACTCTCTTGTTGAGAAGGAGCCACACTCTGTACCCTTTACTCTTCAAGGAGATTGCCAAACTGAAGGGGTATCTCGAATGTCTGCCTACAACTTCTCTCTGCCAGGAAAGGTGGGGAAAGAAGATAGCAGCACTCTTTATTTTCCTCACAGGTTCTCTCGTAAGATCTAAAGGAAGCTGTTCTGTTAGGGATTCTGCTTGTTCTTCTGTACTCATTGCACTGAACCCAGGAATCTCATTTGCTACTTCATTCAAATATTCATGGGGGATAAATTCCATCTGGTCATCATCCATGATAACCATGTCTCCCTCTTTGAGTCCTGTTTCAATGTACTCTTTGAACTTTGCAGCATCTTTGTATTGGTACTTAAAGGGCACTGGTCTCTCCATGTCGATTTCAGCAGCCACTTTTATTCGTTCTGCCTCGTTAAAGAGTGCAACTACCCCCCATTCGTTCTCCACCGGGATTAAAACATCGTTGTATTTCTCTGTCTCTACAAAAGGGATATCCTTGCTCTTTAAAACATGTTTCAAAGTATGTTTTTCTTCCTGGTAATCCTGGATAAAGTCGTCTGCATCCCTGATTATGCCGCTTGCATCTTTAATGAAGTCTTCAGATCGTATAATGCCAGAAGCATCCTTTATGAGATTGTCTACATCTCTGATTATGCCGCTCGCCCATGATGTCTGAAAATCCTCCAGAACTTTCTGAATTTTTGCGGGAACCTGGAACTCTGGAACTTCTGGTACTGCTTTAAACAGTGCTCTTTCTTTGGGTTTTTCTATCTCGGGAAGAGGGTATACCTCCTTATCGTTGACGAAAATTCTGTCTGCTTCCTGCCTCATGACGTAGGGAGGTTCTAGTGCCTTGCCCCTGACAACGAGGATTCCTTTTTTCATTATAGCCACCTCTGTATTTGATGTATTTGAAAGTATTTAAACTTATCGTTTGCGCAAAAAAGACAACCCAGATATAATCAGTTTCTGAAAAAATCACTGAGTTATCCAGGAAATGTGTTTGGTTTTTGGTATCAAATCAATTTGGATGGCCAAAAAAAATAAATTCAAAATCAATTCTAGCATGTACAAAGAAAACAGCCTGACTAACTGTGCAGAGAATCCGGTCTGTCATGTATGGGATTATTAAACATTCAATGTCAAAATTGAATCTCTTTTAATATCAAAAACTATCAAAAATGACTAAAAAGGGAGAAATGTTACACGTGTAACAAAATTGAGAGATACGCCAATTGGCAGACCACTGCTTGATGGCAACCATTATAAATTGGTGAATACAAGGGGAGTAGGTGCTTTTATGATACGAGTATTGGTGAAGGGAATTGAAGCGAGACGGTTCTTGAAAGACGGAGAAAAGGTCCCAAAGGTGGGAATCAGCAACAACAGCTCCATCGTGAACATTGAAAAGAAGGATGGTGAACTGGCCATAGATTTCGTGTTTGCCAGTATGTATAATCCGTCTATAGCATCCATAAAGATCGATGGAACCTTGTACTACCAGGGAGATGATGTGGATGACATCTTTGATACCTGGACGAAGGAGAGAACGATAAAGCGTACCCATGTGCAGAACATTATTATCGAGAAGGGATTGATGGAAGCAGTCATTCTGGCCAAGGAATTGAATGTGGTTCCCCCTATTCCATTGCCACGAATACAAGAAGAAAAGAAAAAAGTGGAAGAGGAGTTTTACCATGGATAGCAAAAGTAAAAGAAAAGAAGATTTTGAAAGTGTCTGGAAAAAAGAGAACAAGAGAGTTTACGGGAAGAAAGGGTTTTCACTACCGGATAAAAAGGGGAAAAGACACGTGCTGTCCAGGTATCTGGTGAAATGTGAAGAAATTCTTTTGGACATGGGGTTTGACCAGGTGTTTTTAAAACCAGTGTGGGATGAAACCCATGTGAAAATGCAGTACGGACCTGAAGCTCCTGCTATTCTGGATCGACTGTACTATTTGGCATCTCTGCCGCGGCCGGATATTGCTATCCAGCAGGATATCTTGGACAGTATTTTGAACCGGGTGGATATTGATGTGGAGGGGTTGAAACAGATTTTCAGAGATTATAAAATGGGTGCAATTGACTCAGGAGAGTTGATAGAGACTTTCGTTCACCGGCTGCACATATCGACAGAAGATGCACTGTATATTTTGTCCATGTTTCCAGAACTGGAAGAGATCAAGCCTGACCCCACGAGTAAGACGTTGATCAGCCACTTTACCACTGCCTGGTTTCCTACGCTGGCCTCCTTGAGGAGAGAACCTCCTGTGCTGCTGTATACTTCAGGATGGCGATTCAGAAGGGAGCAGAAAGAGGATTCCAGCCACTTGAGGGCTCATTACAACTTGAGTTTCGTGATCATGGGTGATTTGGCCATTGAAGATGGTATGGAGATTGTTAAGGAATTCTTTGGGAGACTGGACATGGATGTTACCTTTACACTAAAGGAAAATCAGCCGAGCTACTACGCGTACGATACGAACTATGAAGTATTCTGGGAAGGTATGGAGGTGGCAGACATTGGCATGTTCTCTCCAGTGGCTCTAGCTGAGTATGGTATAAAATATCCTGTGTTTAATGCAGGTCCCGGGTTGGGGAGAATTGCTATGTTGAAGGAGGGGTTACAGGATTTGAGGCAGGTACACTTTCCAGAGTTATACGGGAGGCAGTACACGGATGAAGAGATTTTAGAAAGTATTTACGTGGTGAAGAAAGCTGAAAATCAGGAGCTGGTGAAAAAGATTGTGGAGGCAGCTCGAACGTATAAGGACAGGGAAAGCCCGTGCACATTTAATGTCTATGAGGATGAGAAGGTAAAAATTGAGTTGGTGGAAGAGGAGGAGAACACACGATTGATAGGGCCTGCAGGGTTTAACGAGATCTACGTGTACAATGGCAGTATATATGGGGTGCCCACAGCGTCAGAAACTAAGAAGATTAAAAGAATTCTGGAAAATGGAGTGACTTCTCATGTGAGCTACATGGAATCCTTTGCCAATTTGGTGGTTTCTTCACTGGAGAAAGGGGTATACCGGGTGGGGATGGTCAAGAGCTTGTCAGATGTTAACCTGGGGGTTCCTGATCATGTCAGGGAGTTCATCAGGGCTCAGGGGAGAATCGATGTGAGAGGACCTATGTTTACTACTGTCGTGGTTTCATGAATATTTTTCCAGTGCTCTCGGTGAGTGTATATATAGGTTGTGAGCGTTTCAGGGTTCGGGGTGATAGCATGAGTGATGTAAGACCTGACTACCTTGTCAGAGTGGTGAAGGACGTGGGTGGCAAAGACAAGTGGACAGACATTGGTGTAGCTTACAAGAATGCTCGGGGTTCTATAACTGTGTACCTCTCAGCCTTACCTCTCAACGACAAGATATTACTGATCCCTGCAAAGGATAGAAATGGGTCTAACTGATCCCTGAAGGCAAATTAGACCCAAAAATCCTCCAAAGGGTGAGTGAGTGATCTGGAAAGGAGGTGAAAGAGCAAACACTGCTTTCAAAGCACGTGGTGGAAGTGGACTGCTTTGGGAGTGTGAAGACATTGGCTGGGGTGGATGTCTCTTGCGAGGGATACTGCCTCAGCCTCCTCAAATCTGGATTCACATGTATTACTTGAAGACTGAGGAAATCTTTAGAATGGCTCTAATACTGCTCCATTATTAAAATAATTTTGATACTACATAGATCGAACAATGGTTTTTTGGACACGAGAGGGCATCAATGAGCTGAATTGGCATGAATAAGGGTGAAGCTTTGGAGTTATTGGTGTGAGGATGTATTTTCATGATATGTTACGTGTAACAAGGATGTCCAGGATACTTGATCTAGTAATACTGGCATTATCTTCAGTGGTGGCTGTATTGGATGCGCGGACTGGAGAGTGCCATAGTGGCTCATTACTCTGTTGATATCGTCCTGAAAAGAGCTTGAAATGCCGTATCCTGTATCCCCCATGATTTACTGTCCCGAAACGAGTCTATTTTTTGTCGAAAGAAAAAAGAAAAAAAAGAAGAAATCTACGTCTCCGACAGGCCGTTCAAAACCTGTTTCATGTTCTGCACATATTCCCGAAAAGCTGTTCGACCTTCGCTGGTGAGGCTGAGCATAGTATGGGGTTTCTTTCCCACAAATTCTTTGTCCACTTTGATGTAACCCGCTTCCTCCAGCTTACTCATGTGGGATGACAAATTACCTCCTGTCAATCCCGTTTGGCGCATGAGGAAAAGAAAATCAGCACTTTCCACCACATACAGGTGGGCTAGAATCATCAGCCGAGCTGGTTCATGAATCAGCCGATTAATGTCTGCAATAGGTTCAAAATCTCCATCTTCACTCATCTGTGATCTCCTCCTGCACAGGGTACTCATACAGGAAATGCACAAACCGTATTAACCCCAACCCAAAAAAACATGAACCCATAAAGAGGAGATACACAGTGATGCCTGTCCACGTAGATTCAAACCGGTAAACCGACAGAACACCACCAGCTACCAGCCCGAAGACAGCAATTCCATAGTATCGTGGGTCTGCTGATTTATCTGCCAAATAGATCAATCCACCAGTTAGCATAGCGCCCATAAGAGTTGGGGACCATCTATACCACAGATCAGCAGAAATATCACCGAATATGATGAATAATGCAACAACCATCACCACAATCACCAGCAGCATGTAAGAAAAGATGCCACGTGCAGTCTTTCTTGGGGGGTCCTCGTGCAGCTTTGCATAGCCGATTCGTGGATAGGTGTATCGTCTCTTCAATCTTTCCACAATACGAGGAAAGAATAGTACAGCAAAGAGTATGACGGCAAAGTAGAATCCCACTCCTATCAACAGGATGCCCGCAAATATCACTTTGACGACAAAGTAGAATCCCACTCCTATCAACAGGATGCCCGCAAATATCTCTGTAAAGCCGTCCTGCATGGATTCTTTGTAGGCTTTTTGTTCTATCTTCTTGAGATCAACCTCATTCATTGATTTTTCCATTTTTATCACCTTCTGATTTCCTCCATCTCCACAGGATATGTCTGGATGAACTGTATCAATACAAGTACACCTACACTCAAGATGAGGACACCCAGCACCAGAGGAAAATATTCGTACTGAATGTTAGGTCCGAACACATGACCAATAACAGACGCTGCTAAGATTAGTGCTGTGTACGCGTAGAAGCGAAGAATTCTCGTTACCCATGCACATACAAAGAAAAGCAGCCCTACAATGATACCAAAGAGAAGCTTTGGATAATCGTGCAGAAGAGCATAAACCCAAGAAGGGGAGTTGTCAGTATAAAGCATTATACCGAAAACAGTAAATATGGCGGTAATCCAAAGAAAGACTATGAACATCAGCGAAGTCCTTTGTTGACTGAATTTCACGTAGCCGATTCTGGGAACTGTTATCTTTTTTTTGGCTAAGGCAAAAAAAGGCAAGCCATACACAGGGAACATGCCAGCAAACCACGGTCTATCTGTGCACATGCTGAAGATACCGAAAAAGAGTATCCAAGCTCCTGCAAATATGTCCACAATACCATCCTCATGGTAGGATGTGAATGCTTTCTTCTCAAGTTTTTTCAAGTCTATGTGTGTCATTTCATCATCTCTGTTTAACATAGTGTTTTGCCCTTTATAAAGCTTTGCATTACAAAGTAGTTTTTGTCTTAGAACTAGTATGATGTTCCAAGATCAGAGGTTCTTGATGTAATGCAGGAAGTGATGAATACCACTAAAGGTGATCAAATGTGGTTATGCAATGGAGCAGCGATCAAACCATACTTTTTAAAAGTCTGCTCCATTAGTTCTTCTATGCTCTTCATAGATAAGGAATGCGATTTGAGGAGAGGATCTACGTTAGTATCACAGATCCCTACAAAGGGTGAGTGAGTGATCGGGAAAGGAGGTGAAAGGTTTCAAACACTGCTTTCAGAGCATGTGGTGGAAGTGGACTGCTTTGGGAGTGTGAAGACACTGGCTGGGGTGGATGTCTCCTACAAAGGAGACACTGCCTCAGCCTCCTGCATTCTGATGAAAGAAGGATCGGTTATCAAAAAGAATATTTTTACAAGCCGACCCGCTTTTCCTTATGTAAGTTCTTTTTTTGCTTTGAGAGAGTTTCCTTTGATTTATAACGTTCTAAAAGGCGTGAAATGCGATTTGTTGTTCGTTCACGGCCACGGGAGAGCACATCCGAGAAAATTTGGGTTAGCATGCCATACAGGGCTGTACTTCGGGAAACCGACAATTGGAGTGGCTGGTCGAAAACTGGTGGGAGAGTACAACAAGGATTTTGAAAAATGGACATACCTGTATTACAAGGATGATATCATAGGAGCTGTCTTGCGAACACACAAGAAGATGAATCCCATTTTCGTGAGTGTTGGCCACATGATCTCATTGCCATCAGCTATCCAATTTACCTTCAAGAACGTGAAAGACCACAAGTTCCCAGAAGTTTTGAGGTTAGCCCATGTGGTTTCGAGACGGGCGTTAAGTAGTAAATAGTCTAATACTGACAAATTTTCTTTTTTAAAGTACTATTTTAGATTTTTGAAGCCTCTAGTTGTGTATAATGTTTCTGATGACGTATTTCATAATTTTAGATCTGTAAATTCATGAAAGTGAAGAAATAAGGAAGTGTTCATCAAAATCTTTATATGTATAGAATCCAAAAGTAATATGGTGGTGATATGAAAAAAATTGGAATATGGGTAGTAGTATGTGTGCTTGTTCTCCACATAGGACACAGTGAGCAGGCCTATTCAAAAACATACACTGATTGCGAATGGACGTTGGAACCTAAAACAGACGGGAGCGTCCACGTGGAAGCAGAGATTACCATAGGGAGCACGTCTTCTTCGTATGAATTTTCGTTCCCGAAAACGGCTCCCGCAGACTACATGGACGCATGGGATGCAGAGACAAAAAAACGCATCGAGGTTACAGAAAAACGCAAGGGGGATAGAATTCACTATACAATCAAATTTCAGGGGACTAAAAAAGCAGGATTCCGGTTTATCGTGGAATTTGAGCAGTTGAAAGCAGTAGAGGAAAAAGATGAGATTTACTACTTTGCTTTTGGCTGGGAATGTCACAGTGATACATCACACACAGCAACAGTTATTCTCCCTAGAAACCATGAATTACTGCACACAGAGTACATAGATCCAGAGAAAGTTTCCTCTCGTTCGAACCGTGTATATGCCACATTTGCAGAGGATGTCCTCGAAGAAGAATCATTCCGTCTCGTGGTGGTATTTTCCGAAAAGGGCGTTCAATTGCGCAAGGAAGCAGAAAATAGTTTCAATTTGGGACTGTACAAAGAGGCAAAGAAAGCTTATCAGGAAGCTGCTGGGTTCTACCTTCAACTTTCGTTGCTCTATGGTTGGGACATGACGTCATTCATAGAGGATTTGCTCGGTTACTCGAAAGAGTGTGATAACAACCTTGCAGAGGAGAAGTATGAAGAAGCAGTGGCAGCTTTTACCAACGGAGACTACACAGCAGCTCAAGTATCCTTCATAGAAGCTCAAAATATGTTTCTTTCAGCAGGTAACTCTGAAAAAGCAGATGAATGCCAAGACTTCATCGATCAGTGTACCCAGCTCTTGGAGCAGGAAAAAATCAGGAGCGAGGCTGAAGAACTTTTTAACGAAGGGATCACCTTGTTCGAGCAGCAGCAGTACGAAGAAGCCAAAACCAAGTTCGAAGAAGCTCTCGCAAAATACACAGAGTTACAGGACGAAGAGAAGATACAGGAATGTCAAGACTGGATTTCCTCCTATGAGAAAGAGTTAAAAGGATTCTGCATAGGATCTGTCCTGATTTTCACGACTCTTCTGGGTGCTTTCCTGGTTAGAGCGCTCAAATCTTGCAGAAGTGGACATTAGATGTCAATCTATAAATTTATTTTTTCTTTTTTTCTTTTACTCTTTTTTCTTTTGAAAGTTGAATTTTAGGGTTGAATACATTTAAATTTCAGATCAATGTTTAAGAATGGAAAATTTAGTCTCTTTGAGTATCAAAAATTCTAAAAATCAAAAATGTTACACGTGTAACAAAATGAGAGAATCACCAAACGATTAAGCCTTTCCCATTGAAAGGATTTTAAAGTACACATGTAATAAAATATGGTGATTGAAATGTTCGAGTTAAAAGGAGTCTATGTGGCGCTGATAACCCCTTTTACCACAAATTCTGTTGATGAAGAAGCTCTCAAAAATGTTATTCATCACTGTAAAGAACAAGGTGTCCACGGAATTGTACCCTGCGGGTCCAGTGGCGAATTTACCAGCATGACCTTTGAAGAAAGAAAGAGAGTCATTGAAATTGCAGTTAAAGAAGCTCACGGAATGAAGGTGATTGCAGGCACTGGTGATTCAAGTACAGATAAGACTATTAGAATGACCAGAGCAGCAGCAAATTTAGGAGTAGATGCGTGTTTAGTGGTAACCCCTTTTTATTTGAAGCCAGGAGACAAAGGAATGTTTGAACATTACGCTACACTAGAAGAATCAGTTGATGTACCCATTGTTCTGTATAATATACCGTCATTAACAGGGGTTCACTTATCCTGGAAAGTCGTTGAAGATCTGGCAGAATTTGAGGGAATTGTAGGTATAAAGGACTCCTCAGGTGATATGTCGTATGTGATGACATTGTTAGAGAAGGTCTCTCCACACATTAGTGTGATCTGTGGATGGGATGAGATCGTTGTCCCCTGTTTAGCTGCAGGATGTTCTGGAATGATTTTAGCATCTGCTAACATTGTTGGGGATTTTTGGGTGAAAATCTATGATGCAGTACAAAAAAAAGAGTATGAAAAAGCAGTAAGAATCCAAAGAAAAATCCAGAAATTAGCCAGACTCATCTGCAGTTCAGGTGTAGTAGGAACCAAGGCTGGATTGAACTATATGGGTATAAAAGTGGGAACGTGCAGAAAACCTTTACTGATTGGGGACACTCTCTCGTACGAGAACAAAGAAGAGATTCGTATCGAATTAGAAAAGCTTGCGAAGATAGAACGAAAAGAAATCACATTCAAGCTGGAAGGAAAAGAGGTGAAGTCCAGATTCACAACAGCAGATATCACTCCAGCAGTCATTGATGATTTCTCACTAAAGGCTGGAGAAGCATTGTGCGGCGAAGGTGCAGAGGTGGCTCACATTGATTTGTTGATCGGAGAACGGTCAGGACCTGTGGGGCAGGCATATGCCAGAGTATTAGCTTCCAACAAGAATGCATTACAGGCCATATTGGAACCGAACATGTTAGTTAACCCCAATACACTCATCATTCCTACCGTAAAAATGAAAAACATGCGCCACGCATCCATTGTGTACGGTCCTGCCCAAGCAGGAGTGGCCAAAGCAGTGGCAGATTCTGTGCAGGACGGCATTCTTCTAGAGGGGGTGGTACTCATCGTTAACGTGTTTGTACACCCTTCGGCCTCACAAAGAAATCAGGTGTACAGCAACAACTACAAGGCTACCTGCCACGCTATCCGGAGAGCCATAGAGGGTAGACCCACCACAGAAGAGATAACCGAGGTAAAGGACAATGCCCGCCACCCTTTCAGATACTCCCCATAGCCTCCACTACTGGTTACTGTTACACGTGTAACAAATAATTGTCCAAGATAACAGAATGAATTCTTGGTAAGAAAATTATTCAGTAGTAACCATGCCAATGCACACATAAGCCACCTATCAGAGAATGGTCAGCACCTGTTCACCCTAGAGATAGTTTCTAGAACTGGTGAATGTCAATGGCAGGAAAAACATCTCCCTTGTCTGTACATTCATATTGAAGCTTTAACCCTCTTCAATCCAATGTGCATAAACCCCAAAATCTATAAACTCCTTCGCATCTGTGGTGGCATGTGGCACACCAGAGAAGCTGCAGAAGCTTTCCTAGAATTGAACACCAGTACAGACGGGTTAACCAAAGCTGAAGCTCAAGAAAGGCTGCTAGAATTCGGCTACAATGAGTTGAAAAAAAGAAAGGGGAGAGGAGTTCTCTCCATATTTGCAGACCAATTTAAGGGCCTTCTAATAATGGTCTTGATTGCTGCTACTGTTATTTCATTCGTACTGGGAGAGACCACTGATGGTTACATCATTTTGATTATCATTGTCATCAATGCATTCATGGGGTTAGCTCAGGAGTACAAGGCAGAAAAGGCTATAGAACGATTACAAGAGCTGGCATCCCCGGTGGCCACTGTTTTGCGAGATAAAAAAATTATGGATATCCCTGCAAAGGAAGTAGTGTGTGGAGATGTTATCATTCTGGAGTCGGGAGACTTTGTACCTGCAGATGGGCGGTTGTTTGATATATCGTACTTAAAAGTGGATGAAGCTCCCTTAACAGGGGAAAGTGTGCCCTCCACCAAGGTGATAGAAGTATTGCCAGATGTTATGCTGGCAGATCGGGAGAATATGGTGTACATGGGTACTACAGTCACAGATGGGAGAGGGAAGGCTGTCGTCACATCCACGGGAATGAATACTGAAATGGGCAAGATAGCAGAGATTATCCAGTCCATGGAAAGGGAAAAGACACCTCTTCAAGAGAAGCTGGAAGACTTTTCCAAGGTGTTAACGGGAGGAATTGCTGGATTCTGTGTGTTAATATTTGTTCTGGGCACAGTCCGGGGAGAACCCACCTTTGAGATGTTTTTGACTGCAGTTTCTCTGGCTGTGGCTGCTATTCCTGAAGGGCTACCTGCTATCGTAACCATTGTGTTGGCACTGGGTGTCCAGAGGATGATCAAGAGCAATGCGCTAATGCGCAGATTGAAGGCTGTGGAAACCCTCGGGAGTGCTACCATTATTTGTTCAGATAAGACAGGGACTATAACACGGAATGAGATGATGGTTTCCAGAATTTTTGTCAACCAAACCATGTATACCGTAACGGGGAGAGGATATTCTCCCACAGGTTCTTTCTATGTAGGCAACAGAAAAAAAGAGGTTTCATCTGATGAATCGTTGCTGCTGGTTCTAAAAATTGGTGCCTTATGTAACGATGCACAAGTGCACAAAGAAGTGGCAGTAGGTGATCCAACAGAGGCATGCTTGATTGTGTCAGCAGCAAAAGCTGGACTGCAAAAGGAAGAACTGGAAAAAAGGTTCGAAAGGGTGATAGAGATTCCTTTTAGTTCAGAGAGAAAGAGAATGACCACTATCAACAAGAAAAATGGGGGGTTTACCGTCTACACTAAAGGGGCTCCTGATGTGGTCTTAGATCTGTGCACTCACGTTCTGGAAGGGGGTAAAAACTCTTTGTTAACTGAAGAGAAAAAACAGGAAATTCTTTCTGTGTACAATAATATGGCTTCCAAGGCTTTGAGAGCTCTGGCCATGGCATACAAAGAAATTGAAGAGATTCCAGAAAAAGATGGGGACATAGAGAGCGATTTGATCTTTGTAGGTATCCAGGGTATGAGAGATGATCCCCGCCCTGAAGTGAAGGATGCAATCAAATCGTGCAGTGAGGCAGGTATCAAATCCATGATGATTACAGGTGATTTCAAAGCGACTGCTGTGGCTATAGCTGAAGAGGTTGGTATTACTGGTAAGGCTTTTACAGGAGAAGAACTGGATTCAATGTCAGATGACGAGCTAACCCGCGTCGTTGAGGACATGGGGGTGGTGGCCAGGGTATCTCCTGAGCACAAGACACGGATTGTTACTGCCTTAAAGAGTAAGGGTCACATCGTGGCTATGACAGGAGATGGGGTCAATGATGCGCCCTCGTTAAAGAAGGCAGACATTGGTATTGCCATGGGGATTACAGGAACAGATGTGGCCAAAGAGGCTGCAGACATGGTGTTAACCGATGATAATTTTGCGAGTATTGTGAAAGCAGTAGAAGAAGGTCGTCATATTTACGATAACATTAAGAAGTTCATCTATTTTCTGCTGTGCTGTAACGTTGGTGAGATATTTGTGTTATTATTTGCTCTTCTCCTGGGATTTTCTCGGCCGTTGATACCTATCCAGATTTTGTGGATCAATTTGGTTACAGATGGATTTCCTGCTTTAGCTTTGGGTGTGGACCCCGAAGAGGAGGGAATCATGAAGAGGAGTCCGAGAGATCCTAAAGAGAGTATCTTTGCTGAAGGGAGAGGGAGAAGTGTTGTGGAATTTGGGCTGGTAATGAGTGTGCTGGTATTGATAGGGTTCCATTTCTTTGGAGGGAGTACAGAGCATGCTAGGACGCTCGCATTCTCTACATTAGTGTTTGTGCAGTTAGCTCATACGTTCAATTCCAGATCTGAGCACAAATCAATTTTTGACATTGGGTTCTTTTCCAACAAGTATTTGGTGGGAGCAGTCTTGCTTTCTGTGGGGTTACAACTATCTGTGGTATATACACCAGTGTTACAACCCTTGTTCGGGACTGTTCCTCTAAACATTTTTGATTGGGGGTTAATTTTGGCACTGTCTTCTCTCATAATTGGGGGTGGTGAACTGAAAAAGAGAATAAAAAGTTAACCAGTACATATCTGAATGTATTTACAACCCAAGGTCAAGTACTATACTCTTCAGTTCAGTTTACATGGTTATGTGAATCAAAGACAATGACATGTTACACGTGTAACAGGATGAAGTCCTGCATTGGACAAGCTCCATAACCAACCCCCTCCAGACAAAAGGTTTTTAACTTGTGATTCCCTAACTATAGTGTCCGGGTCAAACAGGTTGCGATCTTCCATATTTTTGGAGGAAATCTATATTCTAGATAGTCATGTAACCTGGACCATACGGACTCTCTTTTCTACTGAGTTTTTGACTCTTCTGGCTCTTCTCATTCTCTTTGAATCAACAGTTTCATCTCTCAAAATAACGTTTTCAGCCCCGGAGTCAACAGTTTCATCTCTGAGTAAACTTTCTTGAAAAATTCTTCCTGTACCTTCCATTCCTTAGCCTTTTCATACAGGTGGGTTGTACAAGCATCTAACGCAGCTGTCAGTGAGGGTATTTTCATCATAGTGGCAGCATGTCCAAAAATTGCAGCATAAAATGTACTAATCTTTTTGAGGTTTTCTTGAATGGGCAAAACGCTGCGAATCAACGTGGAATAGACACATGGATCAAAAACGTTGGCAGTCATAATCTGGTTTACTTTGTCCCGTGCACCTCTCCCGATGGGCACACTCTCTAGTTCATGGAGTACCTTGGTAACATGGTCAGTGTAATACTTTAAGAGCCACCCTGAATTGTATGCCATTTCTACAGTATTCAGAAAGTGGGTTCGAAAGCATCTTCTTCCTTTGAGGATTCGTGCATGTCCGAGACTCCTTAGTCCTTCATCTATAGAGAGGATAGCAGTTCTAGGAGTTATGAATATGAAATCTGTTTCAGTTTTACTTCCAGCACAATTGTCTTCTCCAGTGATTCTTCTTAGGGTTCTCTTCTGTGATGGAGAGCGATTCTGGAGTATTTTCGAGAAATCTTCTGCAACATCTTCAGAGAAAGAGCTTGGTCCTTTCCCTTGGAAGTTGAACAAGAGGAAGTAACCAGGGATGTCTCTGTTATGTTTTCTCTCAGAGATGTGGTTCATGGTCATGTTGATAAAGCTGTTGAAAAATTCAAAGAGGTTCCTTTCTTTCTTGTAAAATGAGATTCGAATAGATCTGGGATCACTGGTCAACTTTAAGAGCTTTTCAGTATCCAATTCTTTCGAGTTCATATACAGGTACAGATGGGCTGTTCCAATTCCTGGAGGGAACAGCCTTATTTGTGCATTCACTTTGGAATCAGTAATATCCATTCCTGTAATTTTTTTGAGGTATTTTTTGTCAATGCTCAATCTTGACTGGTCTGGAATCACCTGAAAGGGATAATACGGAAGTTCTCGTCTGTGTGTAAGGCGTGGTCCCAATTCTTCATATCTAAAGGGTCTCCAGAAGTTATCTTTTGGAATGTTCAAGTTCTTTATTGGCTTTAGTATTCCTATGGGGGTTTCAGTTCTTTCCATAGAATTTATCTGTTTGTTCATGGCATCGGGGTTAGAAAAAAATCTGTAATCATCTTTTTTCGAGAGAATTCCTCCCCCCTTGAGTTCTCCTGAACAAAAAACTGGTTCTGGGAATTCAAACCGCTTAATGAAGGCGAGATGAACAGATTCAAATTTGTCTGATAACATTATCGCACCTCTTGAATGTTGTATTGCTTGTTTAAAAGGTTTTCGAACTGGCTCGTTAAATAGATTTGTGTATTCATACGTTATTTCTTATATTTCCTTTCCATATATAGTCCCAGGGGCAACTTGAGTTTACTATACTGCTTTAAAATGTTATAAGATCTGGTTTTGCAGGATATTATGTAAATTAAGACAAATACTATGTAAATCAGAGGCAGTGTATCAAGATGTTACACGTGTAACAAAAGATGGGAACTCTCTGCATAGTACACTGGCATGGATAGAAACTTTTATATAGAAGAATTCCCTAAAAGCATTATGGCAATAAAAAATTCGTGTTGGGGGATTGTACTCCTTCTGTTTTGTGGATTACTACATCAGGGACAACTCTCTTGCACATTAAATCCGGGAGGAGGTCAAGTAGTTCATTTTGATATAAATCCTGAAACTGTAATCATTGATAATTTAATTGGAGAAGAAAGTTTAAAGGAAATTATTTTTGGAACAAAAGATAAGAAACTTGCTGTATTAAATTTTATTTCTTTGGGAGTCCATTTCTTAATACCTACCGAAGGCAACGTTACCCATATTGGAGTGGCTGATATCAATAACGATGGCCAAAATGAACTTATTTTTACAACAGAAGATAATTTTCTTTGTACTTATGACTGCAATGGCTGTGTTCTTTACAAGAAAAATCTTGAAGATGAATCCCCCAATGATATTCTGGATTTTACATTTCTCGATGTAAACAAGGATGGGGCCACCGACATCATAGTAGGAACATCCTCTGGCATAAAAGCTATAGATGGAACATCTGTTTGCATTGATACCGCAGATACAACTGAACAAAGTATATGGTCTCTAACTGATAGGTCATTGTCTGGTATTTGGCCGCTGCCTGAGGAGTCTTCTCTGCATTTGACCACTGCAGATATTGACAGGTTTGAGGAAAGTGAGATTATAGGGTATACGGAAAATACTGTGTTTACTCTTAACTACAGCGGAGGGATTCTCTGGAAAAAGGATTTTAGCAAGATTACAGCTCTCTCCATATATAATGATCCTGTATTTTATCCCAAGAAGTGTATTATGGTAGCCTTGGCTGATGGAACCCTTTTCAAGATAGATTACAACGGTAATTGGATACCCTGGAGTAATGAAGAAGTTAGCAAGGACATTGGCATGACTGCATCAAAGATTGTACCTTCAAAAAGTGATGCAGCATCGGATAAGCACACTTTTTTCTTCATAATTTCAGATGAGAAAGAAGCAAAAGCCTTTACGTTTTCTGGGGACGAAATTAATTTCGAATTTAATTCAGATATTTTAGATATAGAATGTGCCAACCTTGATAATGAAAAGGCTCCTGAATATTCCCCAGAAGAGTATCAAGCATTTGTTCTCCCAGATGGTAAACCAGATGATGAAGATATCCCTGAATGTCTCAAGGAGAATCATGAACAGTGCCCCAAGAAAGACTTTGAGGAAATTGTTGTTTCCACATCAAATGGAGACTTCAGAGTATTCATCTACTGTAGGAATGAATTGAGAGAGTTCCCATTAGATTCCCAAAATGAGGGAGAAACTCCTGAAAACGTTGTATTCTCAAAACTTGCTGAAAAAAACAAAGAATTTGTCCTTTTCCACGTTTTAAAGGAAGAAGAAACCTGGTTAATCCGGAAAGATAGAATTTTTGGGGATATTGAAATGTTCTTTTCATTCTACAAGCAGGCTACTGAAAAATTCCCCACCCAACACAATGGAAATGGCGAAGGTGAAGATTACAAAGAGGCAGCTATTCTCTACAATATACTCCTCTATGGCTTTTATCTGAAACTAGCAAAATATTACGGACTCAATGTAGAAATCTATGAAAAAATAGAAATATGCGGCCTTGGTATGATAGATGCCAGGAAGGAGCTATTAGAAGGAATAAATGATAAGTACAAGGATGGATTAGAAAAAGAAAATATGAAAGAATTTTTTGGAGCTATAATAGACTTTTACGAAGCTTACAAAGAATTTAATACTTTAGAAATATCCAATGAAATCATAAGAGATTATTTTCATGAAGAACCAGAATGGCCAGGACTAACAAGAGAAGATCTTAAAGACAAAATGTATCCGCTCCTCTTTTTCGTTTTAGATGAGACAGATCGAGAATACAATGATGAGGCCTACGAAGAAGCTCACAAAGGCTTTTTAGAGATTTATCCTGTATACAGTGATTTTTCACCAGGGATGACACCCTACATTGAAGAAAATGAATCTTTCAGAAAATATGAAGGTCTCTTAGACGATTATCCAGATTGCGAGTCCATTGTGAAAGCCATGGATTCATGTGTGGAAGAACTCAAGAAAAAGGCAGAAGAACATTTCAAGAGTAGAGAATTCAAGGAAGCTAGAAGCACATACGAAGCAATTAAGAGAATGTTAGAAGATAGAGAAGGAAAAGAAATCCCATTCACTGTAGAGTATACTGAAAAAGAGATTAATGAAGAAATCGATAAGTGCGATGAGGAAATCAGAAAGAATTATATCATTTATCTGTGCGTGGGATTAGTTATAGCGTTTCTTTCTCTTTTAGTCTTCAGATACAGAAAAGAAATCAATAGAAAATTCTTCCAGAAAGAAAGGTGGACAACTGAAGAACTTTACGACAGATTAGATGAATCAGAAAAACTGTTGAATACTGGCTATCCTGAACCTGCAGCTAATTTGGCTGGCAAAGTATTGGAGAAAGCTTTGAAAATGTATATCCGTAAAAACCCTCAATTGTATCACCAATGGAATCCAGACAAAAGTCCCAGAAAAGACAAAAGAGCCTCACTAGGACAGTTAATACCGTGGTTATCCAAGTATGACCCTGCAGTAGATGAAATCCAGAGGTCAAAACTGAATACCTGGAGGATGATTCGAAATAGATCTTCCCATGACTCTGAAGAGGAATTACACAACCATGATATTGACGATATGATAGAGGGAATTAGAGATTTTGTCGCACGATATCTTGAACCGAAATACCAAGGAGGCTAACATTGGCTTAAAATACATGACTTCCAACATCATCTATTCTGTGATCACAGATACTATCAATTGTCAATATACTGACCGCGTATAACTCATAACACAGATCAGAGCGTTGTTGTGGGTACGGCAACCATCTGATGTCATAAATTATCTTTTTGTCGCTAATTCATATTCATAAAAGAAAAACTCACTAAAATGTTACACGTATAACAAAGTGAACCCTAACGAGTCGTGACTCATTTGAGCCCCAAACCTTTTTAAAGCAGTGTTCGAACCACAACTATGCCACAGAAAGTAATCATCATGGGTGCTGCCGGAAGAGACTTTCACGATTTCAACATGTATTTCAGAGACAATCCTGACTACAAGGTGGTGGCCTTTACTGCTACCCAGATTCCTGATATTGAAGGAAGACAGTATCCTCCAGAATTGGCGGGAAAGCTGTACCCTGAAGGTGTACCTATATTACCAGAAAGTGAGTTGATTGATCTCATCAAAAAGCATGACATCGACAACGTTTTCCTCTCATACAGTGACCTTCCCTACGAGTATGTAATGCACAAAGCTTCAGAAGTCCTGGCTGCAGGAGCTGACTTCAGTTTGTTGGGACCAAAGCACATCCAGTTAAAAGCTAAGGTACCAGTTATTTCCATCTGTGCAGTGAGGACAGGATGCGGCAAGAGCCAGACCACACGGAGGGTGGCAGACATTTTAAGAAAAGCAGGAAAAACAGTGGTAGCAGTGAGACATCCCATGCCCTACGGTGATTTGAGAAAACAGATCAGCCAAAGATATGCCACGTACGAGGACATGGATAAGTACGAGTGCACTATAGAAGAACGAGAAGAATACGAACCTCACATTGATAGAGGAGTCATCTTATATGCTGGCGTGGACTACGAGAAGATCTTAAGGGAAGCAGAAAAAGAGGCAGACATTATCTTGTGGGATGGTGGGAACAACGATTTCAGCTTCTACAAGTCAGATTTGCACATTGTCGTTGCTGACCCTCACCGGAGTGGGCACGAGAGATGCTACCACCCGGGAGAGGCCAACTTGAGAATGGCAGACGTGGTCGTAATCAACAAAGTGGACACTGCGTACCCTGAAGATGTGTTTAATTTGCGGGAGAGTATCAGAGAATTAGCACCGAATGCCGTAATCATTGAGGCCGCCTCGCCCCAGTTTATCAATGCAGACATTACTGGGAAAGATGTCCTCGTGGTAGAAGATGGTCCCACACTAACCCACGGTGGGATGCCCTACGGTGCAGGTACTATGGCAGCAGAAAGAATGGGAGCCAGCCTCGTGGACCCTTACCCTTATGCGGTAGGTTCTATCAAAGAGACCTTTGACAAGTTCGAACATCTAGGACCAGTACTACCAGCTATGGGATACGGCAAAACCCAGATAAAAGAATTAGAAGATACTATTAACGCAGTGGAGTGCGATGCAGTCGTTGTGGGAACGCCCATTGATTTGACCAAGATTATAAAGGTGAACAAACCAGCATACAGAGTGAAATACGAACTCCAGGAGATTGGAAAACCCACGTTAGAAGATGTTCTCAAAAAATTTCTCTAATTTTTCTTTTTTTGTCTACATGAATGATGGAATATCGATATTATCTCAGTTAATTGTGGAAAGTGTTCTTAATACATTCGAACTGAACCACTGGTATAGATTTCAGAGTACCCCAGAATGTTACACGTGTAACAATGCCGTGTACGGACAGCTTTCTATCAGAAAATCTATAAAGAGGACCCCCATTGCTGTATGTGTCATTTACTTATTTGCTGATCATGGAGCTTTCACAGGACACAGAAATTGAAGTAGGTAAGCTGGGCACCATTCCCTTCAAGAGGGGTACATACATTTATGTGGGTTCTGCACCTTCAGAAAAGCGGCTGGAGAGACATTTGAGAAAGGATAAAAAAATGCGATGGCACATTGATTATTTTTTGGAGAAGGCTGAAATCAAAAGGATCTACATTGTTGAAGGAAAAGAGTGTGAAACAGCCCAAAAGGTTGGGTTACCGTGTATTAAGGGGTTCGGCTGCAGTGATTGTAGATGTTTTTCCCATTTGTTTTACGGGGAATTACCCGATACCTTTGGCGGGAAGCAGTATTACTGACGGTACTTCTCTTTCAGCTTTTTGATGTCTTCCAAATGACTAAAGTATTTTCCTTCAGTTTTTAGTATCCAGTTCTCTAAATGCTCTGCCCGGCCCTCTTCGGTGAATCGGTGATGATCAGGAGGATCGTAGATGACGGTTCCGTCTTTTACAGACAATGTGAGGCCGCATACAGGACATTTCATCTGGGATAAAGAAATGAAAGTGGCTCTACACACAGGACATGCATCTGTGGTAATAGATTCGGGATTCGCACTTACTAGTCGTTCTCCTATTTTTCTAGCCATTTCAAGGTTTTTTTGATCTAGCAAAACTTCTCCGGGGCCTGCTCCATAAAAGATGTGGCTGTCCACTAGTTCGTAACCGAAACTTAATACGGACATGTTTAGAATAGGCAGCAATAAGGATTCCCATTCAGGCAGAGCTGCAACCCCGATGGTGGATGCTTTCTTCCCTTTGAATCTGTCTTGTGCCATAAAGAGACGGTCTATCACTAGCTTGATAATGCCTGGAGGGGATAAAACGTAGGTGGGAGCACCAAGGAGTAATCGGTCATTTTTGTCCATGAGTTCGAGTAATGAGGACATGTCGTCTTCGATTCTGCATTCTTCACCTCTGAAGACACAAGCCATACACCCTTTACAGGGCTTGATATCGAAATCAGTTAAGCGGACAAATTCAGTTTCACATCCTTGTTCGGAACAGGCTTGCAGTGTTTCTCGTATTAGAATTTCTGTATTTCCGAGCTTCCGATATGATGCACAGATACCTAAGACTTTCATGGGAATTGCTCTTTTTGGTTCCTTTTATAGATAGCTATCCAGGTTGCTCTACAGATTAGGTTGTGAGACAATCCAGTTAGATTCAGATGCAGTAGTCCTCGGGTGTTTCCTCTACCATGTTACACGTGTAACAGGGAAATTATTACAAATTTGCATAATTTAGCCAAAATGGATAATTTGACAACTCCCATTATCAGAAAACCTTTTAAGGTTCAGAATGAACAGCTAAATGATAAAATGACAAGCGAAGTAATACCAGGTACGTATGAAAATGGAGTAATAAGACCTTCCAAGAAATTAAATATCGATGGGAAAAGGGAAGTCTTGATAGTTTTCAAAGAAAAAAGGAACAAATCAGTAGTAGATGCTATCGTTAAGAGAATAAAACCTGTCGAAAAAAAAGTGATTGATGAAGCTATAGAACTTACCGAATTAGGTGAAGGATTTGAATAAGTTGTCAAATATCCCTGAAAATTCTCTTGTATTTGTTGATTCCAATATTTTCCTTTATTTTATCTTGGGAAGAGAAAACACAAAGAATATGAATAGAACACAGTTAGGAGGGGTGAAACTCTTTCATGGTCTTGAATAATTCCCTGTGAGGGAATTCTGATTCATTTCCTCATTCCCTTTCCAAATTTTCCATTTTTGCTTCTTTTAATCCCTTTTTGTCGATTTCTATGGATATTGGATTATATTATTTGAACTGCTACTTTCTTCATTAGATATTCATTGTTATCCCTTCCTCTAGTATTGGAACCTTGAGAGTACATCAGATAGAGAAACTTCCTTTGCCAGAGGTATGATGGGATATCTTTTTCCTCTAATGGCAAGACTCATATTCACTATTTTCCTGTACTCATGAGGCCGCCAGTTTCTGACTATGACAATATGATAAAATTCGTACTGAGGAGAATCACATTTCTCAAGGATATCCAACGCAGCCGTGGAGCAATTAGTAAATTTTTTCTCTATTTCACTCGGACGTGCATTTCGACTTTTGAATTCTACAATGACAATTATGGTACGATCATTTCCAATGAAGATGACATGATCGCAGATTTTACGGTTTTTTGACAACTTTTCACCCTTTAGTATGACAAAGTTGCTGAGACCAGTAAGCTTCAATGTGCAGCCTTTTTCAGAACAATGAGATACTACTGCGTCACAGCATTTACTCTTGATGTGATCGATAACAGACATAGAAATCTCCATCTATGTCTCACTAGTAACATCTTTCCTGAGTTTCAGCGTTTCCTCATAGAGAGCCTCAATAATTCTCATATGTTCTTTTTGTGAAATTCCATCTTCTTCTGTTATTTCAATTTCACTTATTTTGTATCCATCACTTTGTTTGTCATAGTTGAATACGTATGCAGCCACTTCATCGGGGTTCAAGAAGTCTTCTTCAGTATATCCATATTTTGATACTCGTTTTTCTGGAGAAACCTGACTAAGTAAAATGAAACTACTCAATTGTTCTATTAGGTAATCACTGTGGGTGGTAATTATTATGTTAACGCCCTTTCGTATTAATTTGACTAAAAACTTTGCTAAAATCCGTTGGTTTTCTGGGTGTAAGTGAGCTTCAGGTTCTTCAATTATTAGAATGCTCCCCGGCTTGACCATGTATTTGAGATACAGAGTTAACGGTGCCAATTCAGAAACAGTAGAAGAGGCTCTGTGCAACGGGATCTCAGTCCCCTGAAAATTGTAGCGAATTTCAGGGTAAAGGTATTCATCTAATGTCTTCACTACGATTTCTCCCTTGAGTAGTTCTCTTTCGAATTCTTGAGCAAGGCTGTAAAAAGGTCCTTTCTCCTCTGGCAAAGTGATAATAGAGGATATGAGATCAGACACGACCCCAGAGAATTTTGGGATTTCCAGTTTCTCTATACCAACAAAAGGAGCCTTTTTCACTATGATGGCAGCGAGGGCCTTATGACCATGAAGTATGCCAGATCTGGCAGCAGGAAGATAGCAACAAGGCGTTGCCATACTCTTGAAAATATTTGCCAGACAGAGATTCGAAATCCATTTTATTAATTGGAGGGACACATATTCTTTATTTTCTCCTATATGCCATCTTTCGACTGTAACAAAAGTTTCATCATCTCTTGATATTTCAATTCGAAGATCACGTTGGTCAAGTACTTTAACTTTCAATTTGATGTTTAATCGGGCATACCATTTGATCTCTAATTTTTCTTTTTGGTATATTAGATGGATTTCATAGGAATTATAAGTAATCTTTAATGAAAAAGATTCTTTCCCAACCCTGACTAAATCTTCTAGTGGACAAGCATATGAACGTATGACCTCATTACTTAACCTCTTATTATAAATCTCTTCAAAGATCTTGTTAATGACTTTTTCTAAGGGAATTTCTAATTCCTCTCCTTCTTTCATATTATCTATTTTGCTCCACAGCTCTGAGAAGTCTTTGTGAAGAGTACGAATATTAAAATGCTTTGGAAAATGCTCAATTATACTGACAGGTATAGCGGGGGTAAGAGATTCAAATAAAGAATGAACTAACATGGCAGCATATGATTTTCCTGAGTTATTAGGTCCAACGAATAATGTAAGAGGCTTAAGCATCATATTGCCGCTAGCTATTGGTCCAAAATTCTTTTCTTCGATGGCCAGCTTTATCTTTTTTCTTTTTTCTGCCTTTATAGGTCTAAGGGTTATCTTTTCAAGTCTCATATCGCTTGCTCCTTCAAGCCACATATTGTCAAATTCTTTAAACAGCATATTCTAACACTCCTTTTTCGATTTAGTCTGAACTCTGTTTTATCAATTCCTCTGCTGACTTTGTGTACATCATGATAAAATGTCCTTCTGCCTTAAGTATTTTGTTCACAGCTACACGCACCAAGTGTCTGCAGGCCAAGTAGTTTCTGTTCTATATTCTTCGAGCATTGAAATAGGCGATTCTCATGGTTTTTGGTCTTTGGGCAGTTATTCGATTTCGGTGTTCTTCTACACTCTATTACTGGTTTTTTGATCCTTTGTTACTACACTGCAATCACAGCTTCTTGCGGCTCCTTGTACTCTGCAATTCTCTCTAATTCCACTGATACAATTTTGGATAATCCATCTACCATGGACACTCCATATAAAATATCTGCTGAAGCCATCATCGCATCTCTTAATGTGATCACAATAAACTGTGTGTCCTCAGAAGCTCTCTTGATCATCTCTGCCACCCTGGCCACGTTCTCATCATCCAGGTGTGCATCAATCTCATCAAAAACGTAGAACGGAGCAGGCTTATACCTTTGAACTGCAAACACAAAGGCTAGAGCAGTTAACGCTTTCTCACCCCCTGACATGGCTTCCACTCGTTTCAACTCCTTTCCCTGGGGGGATGCTTCAATGTCCAGCCCGCCTGCAAGAGGATCTTCCTCGTCCTCCAAAATTAAAGAACCTGAACCTCCAGGAGATAACTCAGCAAAAATGAGAGAGAAGTTCTCTGCCACCATGTAGAACGTCTCTAAAAAGACTGTCTTCTTTTGGGACTCCACTTCTGCAATAAAGTCTAGAATGGATTGTCTCTCTTCGTACAATTTATCAACTCTTGTCTTCAGTGTAATAAACCGTAATTGGACTTCCTCGAACTCTTCCACTGCCCGCATGTTAATGGGTTCTAACAATTCTTTTTCCTTTTCCATTTGTTTGATCTTGAATTTTAACTCCTTCGAATCCTCGTACTCACCTTCTACAGGATATTGAGCACTCAAATCCCGTAATTCATCCACTTGGCCTTCCAATTGTGTTTTCTGGTTTTCCAGTAGATTCAACGCAGATTCACATTGATACACCCTTTTCTGTAAGGAGTCTTTCTCCTGTCTCAATCGGGAAATATCCTCTCGTATTTCGTTCCTGTCACTTCTCAGCTCCCTGATTTTCTCATCAAAACCCTCTTCTTCTGTAATTTTCTCCTGGAGGGTTCCATCTGCCTCTGCCTTTTCTTTCACTTTTAGTGCAATCTTTTCTTCAACTTCTGCAATACGGGGGAGAACCTCTTTTACAGTGCTCTCACTTTCCTGGATATCCTCTTTTAAGTACTCCAGTCTGGATTCAGTCTGTACCTTCTCTTGGTCCACCTCATTCAGATGCGTTCTCAAAGACTCTAAATCAGCTTCAATTTGTGCTAATTCATCCTTTTTTAACGGTGCAGAAATTTCTTCTTTCTCTTTTTCCAAGCCCTCTATTTCACTCTGGAGATCTGTTCTCTTTTGCACGCTCCTGGATAGTTCCTCATTCTTACTTTGTAGCTCCTCTGACATTCTTGACAGTTTTTCTTCACCTTCTTTGATCTCCGATATTGCTCCTGTCACCGCTTGTGTAATCCGTTCGTGCTCTCTCTCCAGGGAGGGGAGCCTTTCCTCTAGTTTAATCTTCTCGTCATACAATCCCTGCAGTTCTGGTTCAACCACAGATAACCGTTCACTTAATGCCTCTCTTCTCTTCTTTAACGATTGTAACTCCTCCTGCACCTTTTTGAACTGCTTCTGATCCTCTGAAATCAAAAAAGCACTGGAAAATTTCCTCTTGAAGTAGAAACCTCCGGTAACTGCTCCTCCCCGCTCATACACGTCGCCCTCTAACGTTACTAACCGTCTCCCTTTCATGTCTACATCTAAATTTTCTACCACCAATGTATCAGAAAGGACATATTCAAAGGCTGCCCTGAATTGTGGATCAAAATTCACCAGGTTGATCGCATAATCAATGACACCCTCCCTGGTAATACCAGGTAAAGACGTTCTCTGCAACCTGTCCAGCGGCAAAAACGTGGCTCTCCCCGCTTTACATTCCTTCAAGAATTGTACACATTTTTTGGCTGTCTCAGTGGTGTCTACCACAACATTGTGAAGTCTTGAACCTGCTGCCACCTCTAAAGCAGTCTGATACTGTGCTTTTGTTTCTCCCAATTGAGATATTGTACCAAATATGCCAGTAATGCGATCTTTCGCTTTCAATATGGTGTTCACTGCCTTGTAAGGAGAAGCCCTCTGATCCTCCCTGAACGCTTGCAGTTTGGAGTGTAATCGGATGGATTCAGCCCTCTTCTGCAAAAGATCAGTATCTATCTGAGAAAGTTCAGTTTTTAAGGCTTTTCTTTCTTTTTCCAACGATGTATACTCATCTTTAATGTACTCTATCCTTTCTTCAGTTTCTGTGAGTAATTCTTCCACTTCTAAGCATTCTTTTTGTAACACTTCCTGTTGGGAGTACAGCTGTTCAAGGTGAGTGTCAACCTCTTGCTGTGTTTCCTGCAAGTTCTCAAGAGTATTCTCTAAGATATCGATGTGGGCTTCTAACGAGAAGAATTCATCTTTTTTCTCATCCAGTTTTTGAGACACTCTTTCCAGGTTTTCCAGCCCTGCTTCCGATAATACAGACAACTGATTCTGATATTTCTGTTTTAACTCTGAAATTTTTGTAGATAAATCTGTTTTCTCCTTTTCCAGTTCTTCTATTCTCTCTGTTACTTTCTGAATCTCTTGCTTGTTTTCCTGTACACTCTCTTCTTCTCTACGCTTTTGTTCTTCCATCCGGGTTTTCTGCTCTTCCAGATAGGTCAACCCCTGCTCCACCGTTCTTAACTCTCCTCTTAAGCGCTCAATCTCCCTGGTAATGGAGACGTGCTTTTCTTCTCCTAGTTTTTCAATTTCAGAATCTATTAAATCAAAGGATTCCTCTTTTTCTGCAATTTTTTGAACAGTTTCCAAGATTTTTTGATTGGTATTCTCGATTTCAGTTTTATTCTTTTGAATGTTCTCTGTGGTCTTCTCCAGTCTGGTTTCTGCATTTTTTAATTCGCCCTTGTATAGCCAGCCCTTGTAGTTGAAGATTTCATCCTTCAAAAACTGGTATCGTAGTGCATCATTCTTTTCTGTTTCCAGCCGGTTCATCTGCTTTTCCACTTCATTTAACACCAATTCCACCCGGGCAATGTTATCTTCTGCTTTTGCTAGTTCTCTGTCACCTCTCTCTCGTCTCTCGTTGTATTCTGCAATGCCTGATATTTCTTCAATGACACCTCTTCGCTCCCATGAGGACATTTTGATGAACCGGGTAATGTCCCCCTGCATGATAATGTTGTGTCCCTGTGGGAAGATACCCACTTGGGATAAAACGTCCAACACGTACGTGCGGGTCTCCCGTTTCCTATTCACGCGGTACACGCTCTTTCCAGAGGTGTCAACGCTCCTGGAGATGATCACTTCCTTGCGGTCGAACGGCAGTTCGCCATCTGAATTATCCAGATACAAAGAAACTTCAGCATATTTGGCAGGATTCATCTTTTTGGACCCGGTAAATATCAAATCTGACAGAACGACAGCTCTCAGCGATTTGGTGGATAACCTCCCCAAAACAAAAGAGACTGCATCGATAATGTTGGATTTTCCTGACCCATTAGGACCCACTATGGCAGTAAAGTTCTCTGATAGTTTAACAGAGATGATTCTGTTCCCGTAGGACTTGAATCCTTTGGTTGCGACCTTTTTGATGTAGACCATATTTTTCTCCCTTTGATGGAAATTCATCCTTTCCATAAAAAGGTTTCGATTGAAAGGGTTGTCCTACCATAGAGTATCACTTTTGTTACACGTGTAACAAAGTGAGGTAGCCACCAAATGACTGAATACCAGAATCAGAAGTAAACCATATTTTCACTTCTTTTGAAATATAAAAATGACACCCACATAACAATAACTTCCAATTCCGCAAGACTTATATATCCAGCTTTACAAGGTCTTTCATGGATTACAGCTACGGATTGCCCCGCTTATCTGCTGATGTTGAAGAATTGCGGGAACGCCAAAAGAAACTGGAGCGATACATCAACTATCTTTTAGAGAAAAAGGCTGAAAACCTGGGGAAACTTGAAAAGAAAATTGCTGAACAGGAAAGACAGATTGAAAGACTCAAAGAAAGAACTGAATTAATGGCCAAAGATAACTTAAGAATGAAGGAGCACGTCAACAAATTAACTGAAGTAGTGGAATTTTTGGCCAACAAACAAAAGAGGGACGAACGCCTAAAGCTTTAGTTAACGTTTTACATACCTCCCCCTTTTTTCGATGTCTTCAATTCTTGATATGACTTCTTCTGCATTTTCTCTTTCTTTGTAGCCTTCTAGTATATTCTTCCACAGACTCTGCCAGGTTTCATGGTGGGTGCTCTTCAATGTTTGCTTTAACAAGTGCAAATCCACTGCCTGGGGTTCTACTTCTGTGGAGAATTCTCCCAATCCGAAATCAATAAAGTATATGTGGCCTTCTTTGATGATAATGTTGGAAGTGGTAATATCTCCATGGACAATACCTTTTTGGTGTAATTGAGCTATACTTCTGCCAATTTGCAGTGCAGTATCCTCCGTTAACCATTCCTTTGCTCTCATGCCTTCAATGTATTCCATGACGATGATACACTCATTCTTGTTCACTTCATATAAAATAGGGGTATTTACAGCAGTTTTGGCTTCGTGCAACAGTCTAGCTTCATGAAGTGTCCTCCTTACTCTTAACTCATGGTCTAAATCTGGATTTCTATACCCTTTGGAGATTCTTTTCTTGATCAAAATTTTCTCTTGATTCCATGGGAAGTATAACTCTTCAAATGAAGCTAAGTATAAATCTGCTTCAGCACCTTTTCTGATCAGTTTCATGGACATCACTCATTGAACATTATATCATTCACAGCTTTTAAACTCAATTCTCAAAGATGGGATTGTTACACGTGTAACAAATTTGGCATCCAAGGACTCGACAGCCCCAAATAGTCAGTGATCTATATGGATACTCCAGCCTCTTAAACCAACGAATCGCAAGACACATATATACTTCCTCTAAAGATGTAATGTGGAAATGATCACAAAAATTCTTGTTGTTGACAAAGAAAGACCAGACCTCAAGAAAATTAGGATTGCAGCAGAAGTAATCAGAAATGGAGGATTGGTTGCGTTTCCCACAGAAACAGTCTACGGGTTGGGAGCAAATACATTTGATGTAAAAGCTGTTGCACGAATCTTTCACGCAAAGAACAGACCGTACGATAACCCCACCATAGTTCATATATCTGAAAGGAGTGCCGTCTACGAGTTAGCACGAAATGTTCCAGATGCAGTTGAGGAATTAACAAGCAGATTCTGGCCAGGGCCGTTAACACTTTTGCTCAAAAAAGCAGCACACGTACCAAGACCGAGGAGTGCTGATGAAATAACCTTGAGAATGCCCAATAACAACGTCGCATTAGCTTTAATTTCTGAATCAATAGTTCCCATATCAGCTCCCAGTGCCAACATTTCAGGAGGAGTGAGCCCCACCACGGCACAGCATGTGTACAAGGATTTGGCAGGGAGGATAGAGATCATTTTGGATGGCGGCCCTACTGATGTGGGTGTTGAGTCCACTGTATTAGATTTAACATCGCTTATACCAACCATATTGAGACCAGGAGGGGTGACGTTAGAAGATTTGAAAGAAATTCTTGGGGAGGTACAAGTGCATCCTGCAGCAAAAGCTGAAAAGAAGGTGGAAGTGGAAGCACGGGCACCTGGCATGAAGTATAAGCATTACGCTCCCAAAGCTGAGGTCATTCTGGTGGAAGGGGATATAGAGAGTATGGTTAAAAAGGTGAGAGCATTGACTGACGAAAATACAGAAAAAGGATTGAAAGTGGGTGTTATGGCAACTGCAGAGACTGCTCACTTGTACAAAAAGGGGACTATAAAAGTTGTAGGGTCACGAAAGGATCTGAAAACTGTTGCAAAGAATTTATTTGATACGTTAAGAGCTTTTGATGAAGAGGGAGTGGATGTCATCATTGCTGAAGGTGTTGAAACAAAGGAGATTGGGCTGGCAATCATGAATCGGCTGAGAAAATCTGCTGGATTTCATATTGTGAGGGTATAGAATATTGAGTGTCTATTTCTGTTACGCGAATAAGAAGCCTAGACCCCAAACGAATACAATTCTACCTGAAGGTGATAGAAAGAATAACTGACACCAAAAATTTTCCAGAGATTCTAACAAAGTTCGCAAATCTATTGAAATAATTGATGAAGCATTTTTCATTTGCTAAGAGTATCAAGTTGACTGGAGAATTCTCTTCTTTGATTTTCTGCTAATTTTCTCAAGGGATTTAAATGCTCTGTCTTTCACTAAACCAAAGATCCCCTTACCTTCGTCTGTTAGAGCACTTTTCAATGGTTCAACTGCCTTCTCACTTCCTATTTCACCAAGTGCATATGCTGCTCTCCATCGAACATCGCTATCTTCATCTGCGAGGGCCTTGATCAGAGGGTCTACTGCCTTCTCACTTCCTATTCTTCGAAGTGCATCTGCTGCTCTCCCTCGAACAGCACTATCTTTGTCTGCGAGGGCCTTGATCAGAGGGTCTACTGCTTTCTCACTCCCTATTCCACCAAGTGCAGTTGCTGTGCTCCGTCGAACATCGCTATCTTCATCTGCGAGGGCCTTGATCAGAGGGTCTACTGCTTTCTCACTCCCTATTCCACCAAGTGCAGTTGCTGTGCTCCGTCGAACATCGCTGTCTTCATCTGCGAGGGCCTTGATCAGAGGGTTTACTGCTTTCTCACTTCCTATTCTTCGAAGTGCATCTGCTGCTCTCCCTCGAACATCGCTGTCTTCATCTGCGAGGGCCTTGATCAGAGGGTTTACTGCTTTCTCACTTCCTATTCCACCAAGTGCATATGCTGCTCTCCCTCGAACATCGCTGTCTTCATCTGCGAGGGCCTTGATCAGAGGGTCTACTGCCTTCTCACTTCCTATTCTTCGAAGTGCATCTGCTGCTCTCCCTCGAACATCACTGTCTTCATCTGCGAGGGCTTTGATCAGAGGGTCTACTGCTTTCTCACTCCCTATTCCTCGAAGTGCATATGCTGCTCTCCCTCGAACAGTACTGTCTTCATCCTTCAATTTTTCAATCATTGAATCTATAATGTTATCCGATTTAATGAGAAATATGATTCTTATTGCTCTTTCTCTGAGAGAGGAGAATTCTGAAGTTTGATATAGGGCCCAGAGGTCATTGGCTATCTGGTTTCTTATCTCTACATTAGTATAATCAGCATCTGCAAGACATTTTCCTAGTAGTATCAGATTACTGTAAAAGATGTCTTCTTTGAACTGTTTATCTTCTCTCTCCTTTTCTTGAATCTGTAGAACCAATTCAGTGGCATCCCTATCAAACCCTGCAAAAAGCAGAACCACTTCCTCCCACCATGGTTCGTATAGATGCTGTAATAACGTCTCATAGTTCTTTCTTTCCCTTAACTCCAAAGCTGCCAAATATTCCTGGAACGACAGATACAGAAAGTCATACACATCAATGGAAATTTCTCTAAGAAGTACATTTCTCTGAACGATTTCATTCAGAACATCTTCTGCCTCTTCTTTCTTAATTCTCACCTCAGGAAGAAATTTACAAAACTTTTCAAGCAGTTCCTCTTCGGCAAACGATCTCTTTTCCGAACAATGAGCTTCCAGAGCCAGCTTCCTTAAAATCTTTTCTTTTGCTTTTGCATCGTACTTGTTCTTAATTCGCCGTTGAACATCCCACCTGCTTAACGACACCTCCACGCAACGTTCATACAGCTCAACTCTTCTCTGTGGTAGCTCACGGTCTTCTTCGTAAATAACTGCAATAATGGCAATCATCAATGGATTGCGGGCAATTGTTTTTATCCTTTCATTCTCCTTAATTGTTTTGTTCATTGATTTTGCTTTCTCAGATTCAGTTTTGCCGAACCAATTGGTTATGAACATCTCTATCTGTGAATCATCGAACTCCTTTACCTCCAGTTTCTCAAAGCCTCTTAACTCATCGTGGTAACCTGCAATTCTTGATGTAACAATGAATCGATTCTTGTGATATTTATGTATGAACTCTTCAAGCTCTTTTGAAACCTTCTGCTGTCTCTCCCTGGAGGCTAACTCATCAAAGCCATCAAGTAGTAACTGGCACTTTCCTTCCTTTAAGTCCTTTTCAAAGAAATCTTTGGCTTTTGGAAAATCAAATTGCTCAAATACCTCTTCTATGTACTCTATCAGGGTCTTGCCACTCTCAGAGAACTGCCTCAACGTAATCAGGATTGGCACAGTAATTTTCTCCTGTTTTTCAAGATTTTCTTTGCAGAATTTTAAAGCCAGGTGTTTCAGTAAGGTAGTCTTCCCAGAACCAGGATCACCTACAATGACTACCTTATCGAACTTTTCTACAACATCATCAGCATCAAATATCTTTTCTTCTCTACGTTTCCTTTCTTCAATTGGCCAGTGTTCCTTTTCAATCATTTCTTTCTCAATCATTTCTTCTTCACGTGGAAATTCACGCTGAATTTTTTCAATCAGTTTTAAAGAGACATAAATCTCTTCCAAGGGAATTGGTTCTCTCTGACCGATTGCTGAAATATCTTCAATTTTTTCAAATTTTATTTTCATTTTATTGAAGTATCTATAGAAGTAATCATATTCTTCCCAGAAAGCAGAGGGTAGATTCTTATCAAGGAGGGAAACTAGTCTATCTCCATCTAAACAGGTGACAAACCTGTCTAGGCTGGCACCTTTCAATGCTGCTCTTATAGAATCTTTTGCTTCTTGTGTGAATTCATTTGATGTCAATACGACAAACCTATCCAGTTCCTTCTCTTTGCCATCGCTCAAATCGGTAAAGGACTTACCAAAAGCCTCATAAATTTGGCGTAATATTTCTGAAACGTCTTCCGTAGCAATTCTCGTTTTTTTAACTTGAATTCCAGTGTATTTCCTGTTCCCATGTTCATCTTCTTTGTAGTAGATTACATCCTTGCCAAACTCCAATATCCTGTGTGTATACTGAACATTTTTGCACCCCATCTTCTCAGACTCGTAGAGTGGAATCACAAATTTCTTTGTAAGCGTTTCCTCATCGAGTTTCTGGAGCCTCTTCAATTTTTCTTCTCTGTTCATAGTAACCCCTCTTTTGAGTTCAACATTGCCACAAGAACACTGGACAACTGCTTTTCTACTCTCTTGTAGCAAGGTTACTCTCTTATCTACTGCATAAAAAGCTTTTGGTGTTGGGTGGTTGTCAAGTCTTTGGAGATCAATGTGTTTCATTCAAGATTGTACTGCCTATGAGTGTTGTGGCAAATCTAACCAGTTTTTTCATAAGAGGTTTTATTTACCATGTTTCTGTCGTTATTGTATTTTCCCAATATACTGAATAGTGAATGAGACACGTGTGGTGATTTTTGATAAGAGATAGACATCTGGTAACCTGAGCTCGGTATATCACAGAAAGGGTGAATAGGATAAAACTATGGATTACTACGAGAAGAAGAGACAAGTGAAGAATGATCACAGAAATTGATTGCTGCTTCTCAAAAGGCATGATAGATTTCCAATTTGATGAAGATCTTGTTATAATGTTTAAAACCAAGAGGAAAAAAGTAGTCCGAAATGAAAAGAAAAAAGAATGGTACACCCTTACAGAGACAGGTAAGAGAGTTTTGATGTTGATGGAAGAAATAATTAAGACAGTCGAGGAAGAAATAGAAAAAGTAACCTCAATTTAGTAGAAAGTAATCGGAATGTTACATGTGTAACAATTGGAGGAATATTATGACTGGAATAGATGAGAAAAAACAGAAATTAGAAAAGTTGCTTTCAGAAGGGAAAGTAAATGAAGCTCTTGAGGTATTTGACACAAAAGACAAAGAAGCCCTTCACAAAATGTGACAAACAGCACAAGATAAAAAAGATCATGATTTGACAGAAAAAGTTTGATGTCTTTTGACAAAGCTGGACCCCAATGACGATCGAGCATGGCTGAATAGAGGACGAGTACTGGGAGATCTTGAAAGGGATGAGGAAGCTGTAAATTGTTACGATGAAGTATTGAGAATTGACCCTAGTAATGGTATCTGTTGACACAACAAAGGGACAAGCCTCTACGTTCTTGGACGACACAAAGAAGCACTCACCTATTTGGAGGAAGCCTTAAAAAGAGATCCACAGTGTGCAGAAGCATGGATCAATAAAGCACTTGCTTTATCGCATCTGGGCTGATATGAGGAAGCTTTAAATTGCTGTAATGAAGCCTTAGAAATCGATTCTGATGATACGAGAGCCTGGATGAGTAAAGGAACGAATTTATTGAGCTTGAGAAAAGCAAAAGAAGAGATCTCTATATGTTTAGATTGTGTCAGATGATTCTGTAAGTCACCTACATGCTAGACGTGAGTAAGTAGTATCGTGTTGAGTCTGGATCACCATAGAAAGAATCATCGAGGAAATTTATAAGATTTTTGACTAATGGGTCTACAGAATACTTTTCCTCTGAAGAATCGCTGGCTTTTTTCTTCTGTACAATGAGTTCTTCTTTCTTGAGGATATAGTTGATTTGGCTATCAGGATATATCCCGTATTCCCAAATAGAAATGAGGGCTTCGACTAAGAAGAATGCCAAAGCTTCGTTGTGTTGCAAGCATTTTTTTATTTTGTCGTAAGCATTGAGATGTTTGCGCACAACAAGATCGTTTATGATCTCGAAGTGTCTGAAGGCAGGAGCAGGGATGGCCCCTTTCATCACATCACGATACTTATTACAGAAATCCTTCTTGATAGGTCTGCACAGAACTTTTGACTTCTTATCTTGACTCAACTCATACGCTTTCTGCATGACCTGTTTGGCTCCCTGCATAGTCCAGCGTGGATTGAAGTCATTGCTGATATACAAAGCTAGCCTCGCATCGCCATCG
>Ga0209636_10000057_pt1 | contig 81493 bp, 63 predicted proteins | sample DeeMarSWOR152_54_FD_187464 | JGI IMG/M metagenome (GOLD analysis project Ga0209636, IMG submission 187464) | Marine sediment microbial communities from White Oak River estuary, North Carolina - WOR-1-52-54 (SPAdes) (version 2) | ecosystem: Environmental > Aquatic > Marine > Intertidal zone >...
GACATCTGTCCAAGTATGGCAAGGGAGTCAAAAGAGGAGTGAAGGTAAAGCAGGGACAGGTGATCGGCCACGTAGGATCAAGCGGATTGTCGACGGGTCCACATCTGGATTTCCGGATACTGCGGAATGGTTCCTTCATCAATCCCCTCCGCCTCAAGGTTCCCTCTCTTGATCCAGTGCCCAAGAGAGAAATGGACACCTTTAAGAATCACGTGAGTCTGCTCGCAACCGCGATGGACAGTCTGTCCCCTTCTGAGAGCATGGAGTTCGCCGAGTTTGAGAGAATACTCTCCCCGGACACCACCTCCTTCACCGTAGTCTCCGGGCGTTGAATCGGTGCAGGAGAATGCTTAGGTGCAGGATTCGGTCATCGTAGCGGCTGACCAGTGATGTCACGGGTGTGTTTCGTGATTCTGACTCGCTGTATCTGGCACAGAGAAATCACTTACCGCGTTTTCCCTTGACAGTTTAGGGTTCCAGTGTTAGCGTCTAAGTGCTATGGGCACAAGAGGTAATGTGTCTCAAGTTTCACTGTCTTGGGGTGGTGGTCTCGATGAAATTGGATGAGCTTCAACGCGTGGTGAGAGAGGAATTAGACGAATTGGAGCAGCAGCTCCGGGCTGCTCTGGTCTCGCGCCTTCCCCTGATTCAGACTGTGGCAGATCATCTTCTTCTGACTCGCGGTAAGAGGTTCCGGCCCACTCTGCTTCTCCTGAGCGCGAAGCTCAACGGGGGTCCACGTCCTGAAGCGATTTGCGCTGCCACCGTAGTGGAGCTTATCCACACCGCAACGCTCATCCATGACGATTCGATTGACAAGAGTGAACTGAGGCGAGGCTTTCCTACGGTGAACTTCAAGTGGGACGACGACGTCTCTATTGCCATGGGTGATTTTCTTTATTCGAAGGCATTCTACATGCTTGTGAAGAACGAGATGTATGAGGCAATGAACGTTCTTGCCGATGCTACCCACCGTATGAGCGCCGGGGAGATGCTGGAGATCGAAAGGCGCAACGACCTAGACATCACCGAGGACGACTACCTGATGATGATTGGCGAGAAGACAGCATCTCTGATGTCAGCTTGCTGCGAAATCGGGGCCTTGCTGGGAAACTCTCAGGACGGAGCCAGAGGGCGCCTCTCACGTTATGGGCATGCCGTCGGGCTCGCCTTTCAGATAACTGATGATCTCTTCGATTTCGTGGGACAGAAGAAGGTCCTGGGCAAGGAAATCGGAAGCGACGTCAGGGGTGGTAAATTCACTCTTCCGGTGATCGCCACTTTACGGAACGCCACTTCCAGGGACCGGGCTAGAATGCACAGCATACTGACTTCCGGCGCGCTGATGGACGGGAAGTGGCAGGAACTCCTCAGTTTGATAGATGAGTATGACGGTATCAAGTACTCGAGGCAGAGAGCTTTCGCCTATGCGACCGAGGCGAAACAGACTATCAAACCCTTTGAGGACTCTCCCTGCTATCTGTCTCTTTGTTCCGCTGTTGACTACACGGTGGAGAGAAAACGCTAGGTTGATGCCTCACACTTTAATCTTCCTTCCTGTAACCGGAAACCATTCTGAGATTCAGAGAGAGACCACGAGAAGCTGCAGAGTCCGCGCTCACATGGTGAGAGGTGGCTGGCATGATTGAAGCGAGATACTGGACTGCCCTGGAGGACGGAAGAGTGCGTTGCGAGTTGTGTCCCCACCACTGCGTTCTTTCCGAAGGGCAGGTCGGCATATGCATGGGCAGAGTGAATAACGAAGGAAAGCTCTACTCCAAGAACTACGGCCACTTGGTCTCAGCAGCGCTGGACCCGGTAGAGAAGAAACCTCTCTATCACTTCTATCCTGGAAGTCTAATTCTCTCCGTTGGCCCAAACGGCTGTAACTTCAGATGTCCGTTCTGCCAGAATTGGGAGATCTCCCAGCGCGAGGTTCAAACCTCGTTTGTGTCCCCCGAAGAGCTCGTGGCATCTGCGGGTCGGGACGGTTCTATCGGCATCTCCTATACGTACACCGAGCCTCTCATCTGGTACGAGTATGTGCTTGACTGTTCCAGGCTGGCCAGGGAGAAGGGCCTTGTCAACGTGCTGGTGACTAACGGGTTCATAGAGGAGGAACCTCTAAAGGAACTGCTCCAGTACGTGGACGCTCTCAACATAGATCTCAAGTCGGTGAAGGAGTCATTCTATAAGAAGCTCTGCAAGGCTTCCCTGGCACCGGTTCTGAGAACTTGTAAGATTGCCAAGAAGCGTTGCCACGTTGAGATTACGAACCTGATTATCCCCGGTGAGAATGCCGAGATGGAAGAGGTGAAGGAGCTGGCACATTGGGTCGCTTCGAATCTAGGTAAGGAGACGCCCCTTCACTTCTCGCGCTACTTTCCACACTTCAAGATGACGACAAAGGCGACGCCAGAATCAACGCTACGTGCCGCATACGAAATCGGCAAGAAAGAGCTTCTCTATTGTTATCTCGGAAATATCTACGCGACGAACGGTTCCAGCACGCATTGCCCCGTGTGCGACAATGTGCTGGTCGAAAGGTCCGGCTATTCTGTCACCATTTCCGGTATTAAGAAGGGAAAGTGTTCAAACTGCGGTAGGACGACCGACTTTGTGTTGGGATAGAAGGATTCTGTCTCCACCGCAGGACGTCGTTTGAAAGGAGAATTAGCTGCTAACACCACTTCGGTTGGCAAGAGAAGCCGCTAAACTCGCCGTTTCCAAAAAAGCCCAGGACGTGGTCATACTTGACCTTCGTGGGCTCTCTGCCGTAACGGATTTCTTCGTCATCTGCAGCGGTTCTTCGGAGACACACGTCAAGGCAATCTCAGACGCCATCGAAGAGGGGCTCGAGGCGAAGGGAATCGAGAAGTGGCACATAGAAGGGTACAGGCACAGAAAGTGGGTTCTGCTTGACTACGTCGACGTAGTGGTTCATATATTTCATTACAAGACTCGGGACTACTACGTGTTAGAACGGCTGTGGGGAGACGCCAAGAGTGAGAGAGTCGATAGTTGACATTCTTCGCGCGGCAATAAGGGAAGCGGCTCTTCGGACAGACTACGTCAATGAAGAGTCTCTGCCGCCTGTGATAGTCGAGGAGCCCAGAGCAAAGGGGCACGGTGATTTCAGCACGAACATCGCCATGCTCGTGGCAGGGAAGACCGACAAGGCCGCCGCGGAGGTGGCTGAGGCGGTGGCCTCCAGGATCGACAAGTCATCGGCCAAGCTGGAGAAGGTGGAGGTCAAGGAGCCTGGCTTCATCAACATGTACCTCGATCGCGCCTATCTCCAGGAAAGTGTCGGCTCAATCGTTCGGGAGGGCGAGAAGTTCGGTACTCTGGATTTCGGCAAGGGGATGAGTGTGCAGGTGGAGTTCGTGAGTGCAAATCCGACCGGCCCCCTCAACGTGGTGAGCGCGAGGGCCGCTGCGGTGGGGGATTCTCTCATCAGGATTCTGAAGGCGTGCGGATACGATGCCAAGAGCGAATTCCTGATAAACGACTCGGGCACGCAGGTTGAGCTGCTGGGACGCTCGCTCTGGGCCAGAGTGGGAGAGGTTCAGGGTAGGGGAGAGGCCGAGATTCCAGAGGAGGGTTACCACGGCGAGTATTTGCTTGAGCTTGCTCGGCAAATCGCTGAGGAGAACGCTCTCAAGATGCTTTCTGAGGCAGAGGTCGGAGGCCCTGCAAATTTTTCCAGATTTGCCGTTGAACGAATGCTGGATGAGCAGAAAAGGAACCTCGCAGAATTTGGAGTTACATACGATAACTGGTTCAGAGAGTCTTCTCTTCACTCCCCGGGTTACGTGGAGGAGACTTTTGAGAGGCTGAAAGATTCCGGGTTTGTCTACGAGAAAGACGGAGCGCAATGGTTCAAATCTAGCGAGTTGGGTGACGACCAGGACAGGGTGCTTAAAAAGAGCGCAGATGGCGCGCACCAGGCTCAGGGCGAGCCCACATATTTCCTCTCTGATGTAGCTTACCATCGGAACAAGTCTGACAGAGGATTTCAAAAGGTAATTGACATCTGGGGTCCCGACCATCACGGTCATGTAACCAGGATGAAGGCAGCCGCACGGGCACTGGGTTATCCGGAGGACTGGCTCGAGGTTCTCATTGTGCAGTGGGTGAGGCTCGTGAGGGGGAAAGAATCCGTCCCCATGTCCAAGCGTGCCGGAGAGTTCATCACGCTTTCGGATCTGATCCGGGAAGTCGGCGTGGACTGCGCCCGGTTCTTCTTTCTGATGAGAAAGGTCAATAGCCATCTGGATTTTGACCTTGAGTTAGCGAAGAAACAATCCGATGAGAATCCTGTATACTACGTTCAGTATGCTCACGCCAGGGTGAGCAGTATCATCGAATTCGCCAGAGAAGGTGGAGTGGAGATGTGTGGTCTGGAGGAAACTGATTTGTCCGTTCTGAGCGAGCCCGAGGAGATGGCCTTGCTTAGGCAACTGGTCTGCTATCCGGAACAGGTTCGCACGGCCTGTCTGAGTAGGGAGCCGCAGAGAATCACTCTCTATCTGACGGGTCTGGCAACTGCGTTCCATCAGTTCTATCACCACCACCGGGTGGTGGGAGAGAAGCCGAAAGTGATGCAGGCCAGACTGGTACTTGTTCGTGCTGCCAAGACTGTTATAAGAAATGGTCTTGACTTAATAGGGGTCAGTGCTCCACAGAAAATGTAGAAGCGTGATTGGTTGGGCGGCGGTAGGTGAGAGAGGTTGTGAGTCCTCAGCGTTTGTTGATTAGAAGTGTCTTTCAAGCGAGGTAGGAAACGTGAGTATTCTAGTGGTCGGTTCGGTAGCTCTTGACACGATCAAGACTCCCTTCGGCGCCTGCAAAGAGGAGCTCGGGGGATCGGCTTCATACTTCTCCGTTGCGGCCCAGCACTTCGACAAAGTGAGCATGGTTGCGGTCGTTGGTACGGATTTTCCTAAGGAACATGTCTCGTTCTTTGAGGGGCGGGGTATCAACATGGAGGGGCTTCAGATTGAGGAAGGGGAGACTTTCAGGTGGGAAGGGGAGTACGGTTTCGAATTGGGAGAGGCCAAAACTCTGAGCACGCGCGTTAATGTGTTCGAACATTTTCACCCGGTCATTCCCGAGAATCTGAAGGACCCGGACTACGTCTTTCTTGCCAACATCGACCCGAGCCTACAGCTGGAAGTGTTGAAGCAGGTCGAAAGCCCCAAGTTCGTGGCGTGCGACACCATGAACTTCTGGATCTCCGGGAAAAAGGATGAGCTTCTGCGCACCATCGAGAAAGTGGATGCATTCATCCTCAACGATTCAGAGGTGCGCCAGCTGACGGGTGAACCGAACCTGCTCAAGGCGGCGAAGAACATCCTGAAGATGGGCCCTCGACTGGTTCTGATTAAGAAAGGTGAACACGGCGCCTTGCTCATCACGCCGGATTTTACTTTCGCGGCCCCTGCCTATCCAGTAGAGCTTCTCTACGATCCCACTGGAGCGGGTGACTCGTTTGCGGGTGGTTTTGTAGGTTTCATGGCCCGCTGCGACGATCTCTCCGAGGATTCCATGCGCCTTGCCGTGATGTACGGGACCGTGATGGCTTCTTTTGCGGTTGAGAGATTCGGCGTTAAGAGGTTGGCGGAGTTAGACACGTTTGTCATACTGGATAGGCTCAAGGAACTGAAGAAGCTCTCCGAGTTTGAGCTTCAGCTGCCTTAACTTCCCTCATGCCTGTCAAACCGGAGAGGGTCCTGCTCCGTGGTCTGAGTTGCTCGCGTATCTCCTGCGCTGATAGTATCTATCCTCCAATTCAGATCGCAAGGCCGGGAGAGTCGACGCGGTCTCCCTTCCTGACTTGCGTCTTTTCCATTGACGTTCCTGCATTCTTGTGATATTATAACTGATGTTTTGGCAAGCGCTGTCTGCCGAACATGAACGAGGTCCGAAAAAATTCTGCTATTCCCATGAGTTCAGGACTCAGTCATTCGATAAGTCCGTGGCTTTCTTGGCTCGAGCCAGGTGTGTTGCCATAGGCCTTGTCTATTGACTGCTTCCTGAAGCCTGGCCTCAGTGGTTTGCACCGGCGCTGCGACGTCTATCTGGCGCGCAGGGCCTGCTACGCCTCTGCTTGGCGGAGGATGAATCTTCCGCCAGAAGAAAGGGAGGAAAGTATGCGAAAGTCAACAGCCAGGTGCTCGGTGATGCTTCTGGCAATCTTCCTGATCGCACTTTTTCTTGCCTCTGTAGAGCTCGTCTCGCCTACCTGGGTCGATTGCAGAGAGTCCTTGAGGTTCAGGGAGGATTGTGGAGACCCGGATATGCCTGACTGCGCGGGACCGGGCTCAAGAGCTATCGCCGGCACTTCGTCCATGCCCTCGGGCACGGATAAGCCGTCTGAGATCCGCTCACTCTCTGAGCAGAACACTCAACTTGATAAGGCTAACAGGTCTGAGGACGTTCCGTTCGGTACTCAGAGGACGATGATTATCCTCAGACTTTGGGCCTCCGTGGCATCATCGGTTTTTGCATTCTAGCGAGGAGGTCTCCATGGTTTTCCAAGTTCCTGATATCAAAAGGATTGAGAAAAGGCTGGAGACCCTTCGTAAGGTCTCAGCCGACCCGGAATACCTGGAGCGCCTCGAGCTCCTGGCAGATCTCTACCTGAAGCAAGACGGTTACGAACCTGCTCTTGAGTATCTCGAAGAGATTCTGTCCAAGGCGCACAGGATTCGCATGGAAGACGAGAAGAGAATCCGTCTTCAAATGAAAGTCATAGAGTGCCTGCTGAAACGCTCGCGTTGCAGCGAGGCGCTCGAGAAGGGCAGGGACATTGCAAGAGAGCTGTCGAGGCAAGGCAATGGCAAGCTCAAGGCAGAGCTTAACCTGCTTCTGTCTCAGGCCCACTGGAAGATCGGTGACTACAAGAGTGCGATTCGGATTTGTGAAGAGGCGCTGGAGTTCTTCGTCAGGTCTGGAGACGACCGTAGAATCGCGCAGTGTCACAATTCTTTTGGCAAGAGTTACCTTCGACTCGGACAGACGGGGGTGGCCAGGGAGCACTTCGAAGATGCCCTGGCGGTCTATCGCAGACTTAAAGACAAAACGGGCGTTGCTATCTCCCACAACAACCTAGCTCTCCTGCACAAGAACCACGGCGAATGGCAACTGGCGTTCGATCACTTGAACAAGGCGCTGGAGCTTGACAAGGAGGTCGGCAACTACGGCAAGATTGCCCTTCGACTGCTTAACCTTGGACTTGTCTATCACAGAACTGGGCGGTGGAGAGAGGCTAAGGAATCGCTGGAGGAAGCTCTCTCAATTGCGAGCCGCATCGGCGACCAGCACACTCGTGCGGCGGCGTCCATAGGATTGGGCAACGCACTGAGGCTTCTCGGAGAGACGGCGGCGGCCGAGCGACTTTACAGGGAAGCCCTTGCCATAGCTGAGCAGGAGAACTTGACGAGAGAAGTTGCCCTTGCTCACGAATTTCTGGGCGAGAGCGAATTGAATCACGGCAACATCCAGTCCGCTCTGGAACGGTTTGAGCAGGCGCTCGCTATTGCAGAGAAGATTGCCTCCGAGGGAGACATCGTTGCCGAAGTGGAGCGGCGAAGGGCGGAGGCCTTTCTGGAGTGTGGCGAAAACAAGAAGGCTCTCAGAGCGTGTAGGCGTGCTCTCAAAGTCAGTTCTGCCCTTGGTGACAGGCACGAGGAGGGAGCCGCGCTTTGCGTGCTGGGGAGGATTAAGGCCGCAGCCAGCTGCAGAAAGAGTGCTGCAATCGCGTTCAGCGCATCTGTCAAGCGACTTCAATCGGTTCGGGATCGATACGGATTGGCGCGTACGCTGCAGAATTACGGCCGGTTCCTCTGTCTCATGCCGTGCTCCAGTAGCGAGAATAGACAGGGAAGGCGGCTGCTCGCCCGGGCAGCTGGGCTTTTCGCAGAGCTGGGAGCAGAGAGCTTACTTCAGGAGACAGAGAGAGAGCTAGACAAAGCGTGGGGTGACGACAAGCAGTATGCGTCGGTCGCAGAGACGACCCAGCCCGGCGAGCAGTGTCAAGACTCTTCTCACGGATTCGTGACGTGTGACACAACCCTGATTCGCGTTATACGGTCGGCGGAGAAGTTGTGCGCAACCGACACGAGGGTCTTGATCCAAGGGGAGACCGGAGTCGGCAAGAATCTGCTGGCTTACGTTTTCAAAACGTTCGAGGAGGAGAGGGGAAGGCCTTTTGTCGAGCTCAATTGCGCCACGATTCCCGGAGAACTCCTGGAGAGCGAGTTGTTTGGATATGCGAAGGGTGCATTCAGTGGGGCAGTGTCTGACAAAAAGGGAATTCTAGAGGAGGCGAATTCCGGGACACTCTTCCTGAATGAGATAGGCGAAATGGATACTCGTATGCAAGCGAAGCTCCTGCAGGTTTTGGATGACGGCTGGTACAGACGTGTGGGGGATACGAGTCCTAGGCGTCTGCGCTCTCGGATCATCTCTGCCACTAATAAGGATCTTTGGCGCGAAGTCGAGAAGAGAGCTTTTCGTCGCGATCTGTACTTCAGGCTTGCACAGGGCGCCTTGATTCTCAGCCCTATTCGTGAGAGAAGGAAGGACGTGTCGCTTCTTGCGCAGCATTTCACAGAAATGTACTGCCGGCAGTATTCCAAGCACGTGAGTCTGGATGACAGAGCGCTGGATCTGCTTGAGCGGCATGACTGGCCGGGAAACGTTCGTGAGTTGAGAAGCAAGATTCAGCTCCTGGTTGTGGAGTCACCTAGGAAGGCTGTCCTTGCGGCGAAGGACGTGGAAAAGGTTCTGGACATGGTGGAGGAACGAACGGAGCCAAGAACCCTGGCGGAGAAAATCGAATGGCTGAAGAGGGCGGAGATCGCCCGTGCCCTGGCCAAGTACGGGGGGAACAAGACCAAGGCGGCGGAGGCGCTGGGAATCAGCCGCAGGGGACTGCTCAAAGTGGTGGAACGTATGCAGGCTTAAGGCGTTAGGGATTGAACTTGAATAGATAAGTCTGAACAAGGGGCTCTAAGTTGCGTGGCCGCAACGGGAGCCCCTGCATTTTGCCTTAACAGAGTGGGATTCGGCGTAGGGCTCCAAAGGTAACCGGAGCCCTCAATCTGTGGCTGCGAAATCAGGGTTTGCCGGCCCGAGGTGAGAACGGAGTTCGCAGCCCTCGGAACGCGGTTCTCACCTGTAACTTGCTGGGACGTGCGCGAATGAGCGTCCTACACCTCGGCTAGGAATCACGTTTCCACTTCCTTCGGCTCCGGTTTTCAAGCTGCAAACAGGACTGTGCCGCGCGGCGTCGCAATTCCCATCAATGGGGCAAGTTATGCTCCGGGCCCCGTCAGACTTCATGACGCGTGCACGGGTACGCCTCTTGCAGGAGGCCACTGAAGCGGCGCAGTGGGGGGTCCGCGCGCCTGACAACGAGGTCACGACGCAGCTGCCGGGGCTGTAAACCCGGCCAGGTCAAACAGCAGGCAGGCGCCGCGGCCCCCATAATTACTGGGATTTTTTGGCCTTGCCTGGAGAGGAAGAGGATGGTATATTGGCGCTTGTTTGATGCGCTGGCCGACCGGAAGAGAATGGGGGTTAGTTTGGCTAACGTCCTGCAGAAGCCGCCTCTTGCTGTCCGCGCCGAAGATGTAATCAGGAAGCTTCGTGACGTGTCAGCGGTCTCGGTCCTGGTAGATGACGGGCTGATTCATGAGATTCACATCACCACAGCCAGCAATCGAGCTCCCAAGCAGCTCGTTAGAGACGTGGAGTCCGCTCTTGAGGCGGAGATGGGGATTCGCGTTGACCATAGATGCGTGAGTGTTGCGCAGAAGAAAGAGGCTGCTGAAGAAAGCACCCTTCCGGAGTTGAGTGTTGCCGACTTCTACATTCCCGAGAGCAACGCACAGAGGGTGCGCTTCGGGAGTGTCAATGTCACTTTCTCGGAGGTCAAGGGCAACGCCAAGGTCGAACTCCGGCTCGATGCCCACGAGTCCGCCGGCTTTGCCGATGGCTCCTGCGATCAGCATGATGTCAATAGGCTTATCGCGAATGCGACACTTCAATGCATTAGGCAATTTATCGCCGAGGAGTGCTCGTTCTCGTTGGGCGATGTGGAGGTGATACGTCTAGGACCAGATGAGGTAGTTGTTGCAAATGTAAAGTTTCTCTGGGGCAGAACCGATAGAACTCTAGTGGGATCAACCGTTGTGTCACAGAATCTGCATCAGAGCATCGTTTACGCAGTTCTCGACGCGGTCAACAGGGTTTTCGGCAATCTGCGCTTGAAGGAACCTGTGGAATATGAGCTGAGACCGACATCAATCTGAGGCGGAGCGAAGCGGCGTAACTGGAGCGAAGCGGCCATCTTGATCGATTGATTGGGGCGTTTCTCTAGGCCCAAGAAGGAGGTGGCTGCTGGGTTATGCCGAGGTTGATCTACACAATAGTCGCCGCCCTGCTCAGCTACATTACGGTGAGTGGCGGGCAGAGCAATTGGTGGTAACTTAGATAGCCTCGATTGATGTCGGTCCTTTTCTAGGATCTTGAGCTGTTAACCAGTTCAGCCGTAAGAGCTCGCTCAGTGGATCCTTGTCGTATTGTGGAGCTAAGCCAAAGGTGAGGATAGTGGCTAGAATCGGCGCAAAGGCCAATCCTGGTTTTGTCCTTTACTACGCAGGCGTACTTGGCCTTGGAATCCTTCTTCTTGCAGTACTTACCCCCACCACAGTTGTTCCGAGCTGGTCTGCTGTTGCTGTATGGGCGGCACTTGTGTTTGTCTGCGCCGTGCTTCCTGTTCCGTTGCCGACCGGCGCTGTAATGATGGTGTCGTCCGCCATGGATTATGCGGGCATCATCATCTTCGGGCCCGTAATCACCGCTTGGATAGAGGTTCTCGCTACCGGCGTGGCACAGATCTTTGTGCACCGCCGACCGCTTCACAAGTCTGTTTTCAATATGTCCTTGCATTCAATCACTATTCTGAGTGCTGGGCACGTCTATCTCTTGTTGGGCGGGAAAGTGGGTGAGCTTATCTTGCCCGACTCATTGATGGGGCTTTTGGCCTGCGGACTCACCTACTTTGCGATCAATACCAGTGCGATTAGCACCGTGATCGGGCTGAAGGAGGGTGCAAATCCGTGGCGCGTGTGGCAGGTCAATTATCTGTGGACCATCTTTCATTTGCTGGCTTTCCTCCCTCTGGGGGCCTTGGTGGCGTTGGTCTATTTCACGGCTGGTCTTTGGGGAGTCGCGTTCTTCTTCGTGCCGCTTTTATTGGCCAGACATTCGTTTAAACTCTACACAGACATGCGGCGGGATCACTTTGATTTTGTGCGAGCGCTCACTGGTGTTATTGACGAAATCGACCCGCACACGAGACAGCATTCTTTGCGGGTTGCGGAGTACTCCGTTCGTCTGGCGCGTGGGCTCAATCTATCGGAAAGCGAGGTGCAGACGATAGAATACGCTGCACTCGTGCACGACCTGGGGAAGATCGATCTCGTTTACAGAGACATCCTCGCGAAACCGGGGGCTCTCTCGACCGAAGAGAGGAAGACTTTGACTAAGCATCCTGGTGTAGGTGCAGATATAGTGACCAAAGTGAGGTCATTGAAGAAGGCCTCGGAAATGGTCCGCTCTCACCATGAACGGCCGGATGGGAAGGGCTATCCCTACGGCTTGGTCGACCAGGACGTTCCTCTGGGCGCACGAATACTAAACGTGGCCGATGCATTCGATGCAATGACTTCTGACCGGCCTTACAGACCGGCGATGACTGTACAAGAAGCCGTGGCAGAGATCATCCGCTGCTCTGGTACTCAATTCGACAAGAAGATAGTTGACTGTCTCGTCAGGATGTATGAGGCCGGACAGTTCGATGTGTACAGGGAGGAATCCGAAAGATCAAGCCTGATGAGGGCCGCTGGTTAGGGTAGGCAGGGTTCGCTTGCTTTGAAGTACAAAGATGCCGGTGTGGACATAGAGGCGGCGCGCGTCGCCATGGAAAAAGTGAAAGCCCTGATTCGCTCCACGCATACCGACGGTGTAGTGAGCGAGTTGGGGCTTTTTGCCGGTGCCTATTCCACATCCTCGACACGCATAAAGGACCCCCTTCTTCTTTCCAGCATAGACGGAGTCGGAACCAAGCTCAAGATTGCTTTCGCGTCTAAGAAGTTCAGATCAGTCGGCAGGGATCTCGTCTCTCACTGCTGCAATGATGTTCTTGTCCACGGTGCCCAACCGATTTTCTTTCTGGACTACATAGCCATGGAAAAGATCAAACCTGCAGTGGTCGAAGAGCTAGTGACAGGGATGGCAGAGGAGTGTATCAACTGGAATTGTGCACTCATCGGTGGCGAGACGGCCGAGATGCCTGGTTTCTACAAAACTGACGAATTCGACCTGGTTGGGTGCGTCGTCGGGATAGTGGACAGGAGAGATTATGTCGACGGAAGCACTATCCGGAGTGGTGATCGACTGATAGGACTTCCGTCAACGGGTCTTCACACGAACGGATTCTCGCTCGCCAGAAGAATCCTCTTTGAAAAGGAGAAACTCTCGCTTGAACAATCGCCTCCAGAGTTGGGCCAAACACTCGGTGAGGTCCTCTTGGCTCCGCACAAACCTTACCTCAGGCCTGTTCGACTCCTTCTGTCTAAAGGTTGGGTTACGGGTCTTGCGCACATTACGGGCGGAGGTTTTTTCGATAACATATCACGCATTCTTGCCGATGATGTTGAAGTTCACATCGAGAAAGGAAGCTGGCCGATTCCTCCTGTTTTTACTTTCCTAACGAAGCTGGGTGAGGTCGACGAGCAAGAGGCGTTTACTGCCTTCAACATGGGTATTGGCTTCATCGTTTTCGTTCGAGAGAAGAACGTGGAAGCGGCCCTGTCGGAACTTCGCACAGCGGGAGAAGAAGCCTTTCTTATCGGCAGCGTGAGGAGCGGTAAGAAAGGTGTGCATATAGAGTAGTTTTGCTCAGAATCCCGAATGGGGGAGGAGGATGTGATGGATGTGTTCCGGGATAAGAGCAAGATAGAGCGCCATACTTCTGAACCTTCTTCTGCAGTTCAGACAAAATCTTCTTCCCGCCCAGAAGCTTCTCTTTCCGCTGAACGGTTATCCCAAAACGTACCGGAATCCTCTTCTGACGCCCTCAGCAGGCTTGTGGGCCGAAGCCCGCAGATGCGACAGCTTCAGCAGCTTGTAGTCAAAATAGCACGTTGCGACTCTACGGTTCTCATCGAGGGCGAAACAGGTACGGGCAAGGAGCTCGTCGCGCGAGCCATACATCAACTGAGTTACCGAGGAAGCAGCAGATTTCTGGCGCATAATTGTGGCGCCACTCCTGACACTCTTATAGAGAGCGAGCTCTTCGGGCACGTCAAGGGCGCCTTCACCGGTGCAGTGCAGGATAAGAAAGGGCTGTTCGAAGTGGCAGACGGAGGGACGTTCTTTCTGGATGAGATCGCAGACATAAGCCCGATGATGCAGATTAAGCTCCTGCGTGTGCTTCAGGAGCGAGAGTTCAGAAGGGTGGGGGAGACTAGATCGCGCCACATCGACGTGCGAATTGTCGCTGCGACCAACCGCGATCTCGTGAAGGAAGTCGAGGAAGGAAGGTTTCGCAGAGACCTCTACTACCGGCTTGGGGTCATCAAACTCAGATTGCCCACTCTTCGCGAAAGGAGAGAGGATATTCGTGTTCTGGCGCAACACTTTCTTTCTCTGCACGCCCGGAAGGCGGAAACTCGTCAGGTCACTCTAGGCGAAGACGCAATTCGAGCCCTCATAAACTACGACTGGCCCGGGAACGTGAGGGAGCTTGAAAACGAGATTGAGAGAGCCGTCGCGTTAGGTTATCCGTCATCCGAAATCTCACTTTGGGTTCTGTCCGAAGCCGTTCGAAGCGGTAGTTCCATGTTGGCGTGTGACGCGGGACGCGCCGGAACCTTGAAATATGAGACCGACCGACTGGAACGAAAGAGAATCCTGGAGGCTCTTGAGTCCTGCCTGTGGAACAAGACGCGTGCTGCCAGGATGCTTGGCCTCAGCCGCCAGGGACTAATGAAGAAAATGCGGAGGTTCCGTCTTGCAAGGGAGGAGTCGTGAGGCAAAAAACCAGACTTGCCTGCCGATGCCGAGTGGTCTATTCTCTAGCCGAGGTAACGAGTTACGGGAGGGTTTCGCGGCCACCTTGCCGGGGTCGGGTCGTGCGCTGATGTCGCGGGCGCAGGGGTTCTGATTCTCAGATTCGAAACGTGCACTGTCTTATCATCTGACCAGAGGCGTTAAGACAGGAGAAGGGTGCTAGTAGGCCAAAGTGTTACAGGTCATCTTTTTTCTTTCTCTCTTCGCAGTACTTCTTTCCGTTACCTTCTTTCCCTTCGGGCTGGGTTTTCTGTCCTTCGTGGCACTCGTGCCGCTTTTCAGGGCAGTTCTGTTTGACGTTGCCCCCGGGACCAGAAGCAGCCTGAAAGAGCTAAGGTGTGGCTTCGGCAGGGGATGGTTGGGGGGAGTTCTCTTCTTCGGCATTACTTTCTACTGGATTCCGTTCCTTCCTGGAGAGAACGTTACGGTCCCCTTCATAATGTTTCCGGCCTACCTGGTGATGATTGCCTATTTGGCCCTGTTCTTTGGTGTTTTCGGAGCTTTCCTGAGACTGACTTACGCAAACCTCACGAGGAGAGTCCTGCTGCTTGCCCCGTTCTTGTGGGTACTTATGGAGCTGTTGCGAGCGAGCGGGGCACTAGCGTTTCCGTGGGGAAGCCTGGGCTACAGTCTGTACCAGTATCCGACTCTCATCCAGAGCGCCTCTCTGGGGTCGGTGTATCTCGTGGGCTTTCTCCTCGTTATTGTGAACGCTCTCTTCTACGACGGTCTAGTACGCAAGATGAAATTTGCCGTTGCGATTCCCGCGGCCGTAGCAATTCTCATCGCAACCTCCCTAGGAGGGAAAGCTGTAATCGAAGCTGTGCCGCACGGAGAGCACATCACGGTGGGCCTGGTGCAGGGCAACATCGGAAGCAGCATCAAGTGGGATCCGAGGTTCAGAAGACACAATTTCGACGTGCTTCTGGAGTTGACAGGAAAACTCTCTCACCTGAGACCTGACTTGATTGTATGGCCGGAGACGGCGGCTCCGTGTCACTTGAGGCAGGAGCCCGACTACCTGGAACTTCTGACTGAGAAAGTGGACGACCTGGATGTTCCACTTCTTGTCGGTTTCCCGGATGCGGTGCCGGAAGAAGACGGCACCATGACCTACTACAATTCCGCCGTACTTGTGCTGCCGAGGCAAGGGCTTGGTCCGAAGTATGACAAGATCCATCTGGTTCCGTTTGGGGAGAGGATTCCTTACGACGACGTATTTCCGGTGCTTAAGAGAGTTAATTTCGGAGAAGCGGACTTCGAGCGCGGGAAGGAACGGGTTGTTTTTGAAGCGGACGGCAGGAAGTTCGGAGTCCTAATTTGCTTCGAATCCATATTCCCGGAGCTTGTGCGTTCGTTCAAGGTGAAGGGTGCAGACTTCATGTTGAACATCACCAACGACGAATGGTTTGGACGGAGTGCGGCCCCGTATCAGCACGCCTACATGGCCGTGTTCAGAGCAGTGGAGAACAGAACGAGCGTTGCTCGTTGCGCCAACACAGGCATATCAATGCTCATTGACCCCACGGGCAGGATAACGCTCGAAAGCGGCCTGTTTACTCGTGAGGCTCTTGCAGGTACGATCGAAGTCGTATCGACAGAGACATTCTACTCCAGACATGGTTTCCTGCTGCTATGGCCCATCGTGGGCGTCGCACTGCTCGAAAGTGTTGTGGCGTTTGCCAGAGGTGCTTTTTCCAGGGCCAGAAGAATTGATGTTTGAATCCGGAGCTGGCGGAGGATCCTGGTGCTTCCCGGAAGTCTAATTGGAAGATACATCGAGACCGATTCCTTCATTCACTCTCTGGATGCGCGCGCCAAGGGCATATGCCTATTATTGTTTCTTGCAGCGTGCCTGTCGATACACTCTCTCTGGTCTCTATCTATCGTGATTGCCATGTTCGCTCTCTCGATTCTCCTGTCAAGATTGCAGCCGATCGTGGCTATCGGAAGCATAAGGATGCTTCTGCTCCTTCTAGGGATGGCTGCACTCCTTAATTTCATCTTCTGGCGGCCGGACGTGTCGGGTGGACTGTTTGTCCCGCCCCGCCCGCAGATTGCGGGACTCGTTCACGGCGCCTGGGTCGGCGCCAGACTTGTGTTGATGGTGAGTTTCATCAATCTTTTCCTTGTATCCACGCCACCTGAGGAGTGTACCGAGGGTGCTGTGTTCTTCCTGTCCCCTTTCAGGCGCTTTGCGAGGGGACTCGCGGGAGTCCCTCTAGTGGTGATGATCGCAGTGAGATTCGTACCGCTCGTGGTGGCTGAGGGAAACAGGATACTTATGGCTCAGCGTTCCAGGGGAATGCGAAGCGAGAGAAGACTTGCAGCCAGGGTCAGGGAACTTAGACCGCTTGTCGTACCGCTTTTCAGGAGCATACTGCGAAGGGCCGACGAGCTCTCCGTTGCGCTCGAAGTGAGATGCTTCGATCCCTTCCGCGCGAGAAAGAGTGTGTTCGAGAGAGAGGTTGGGCCGCGGGAGGCTGCGGCTCTTCTTTGCTCGGCGTTTGTGTTTGGGCTGGTGAGATTCATTGGGTGACGCAAGAAATATCAAGTTTGTTCTGGAATATGATGGGACAGATTTCCACGGTTGGCAGATACAGAGGGAGTTACGCACGGTACAGGGTGTGCTTGAAGAGAGTCTCACGCGGCTTCTCGGAGGCCCGCACCGAGTGGCAGCTGCGAGCAGAACCGATGCGGGGGCTCATGCCCGAGCGCAGGTCGTAAATACCTACACTCGAAGCCCGATGTCACCCGAGACAATGGTGCGAGGGCTCAATGCCTTGCTCCCTGAAGACGTGGCGGTGAAGGAAGCTTGCGAGGTCGCATTTGACTTCAATGCGAGGTGGAACGCCAGAAGCCGACGGTACAGCTACAAGATTGTGGTGGGCCCCTCCGCCCTGTGGAGAGGGAGAGCGTGGTCGGTCAGGCGTCCTCTAGCTCTTTCCGTGATGAAAGAAGCTTCTCGTGTTATACTTGGCCTAAAGGATTTCCGAGCCTTCTCCACCAGCGGCAGGGAATGTGAGAACTGTCTCTGTGCAGTAACAGAGTGTGAGTGGAAGGAGTGGGCAGAAGGATACCTTTTCGAAATAGAGGCCGACAGGTTTGTGAGACATATGATCAGAACTCTTGCCGGCACTATGGTCAGAACGGGCGAAGGAAAGATGAACGCGGGGGAATTCTCCGTGGCTCTTCTGAGCAGAGTCCGGCCAAGACTAGCCGTGACGGCTCCTGCAAAGGGCCTCTGTCTTGAAGCAGTGAAATACGACGGTCAATGATCCGAAAGTTGCCTGAAAATGGAGGTGGTTATGAAATTCTTCATAGACACTGCAAGTGTCAAGGAAATACGTGAAGCAGCAAGCATGGGCATACTCGACGGTGTCACCACAAACCCATCTCTTCTATCGAAGGAGGAAGGAGAGCCACGAGCCATCCTGAAGGAGATATGCTCCATAGTTGACGGTCCGGTAAGTGCCGAAGTGGTGGCGCTTGACAAAGAGGGTATGGTCAGAGAGGCCATAGAGTTGAGCAAACTTCATCCTAACATCGTCATTAAGGTCCCGATAACAAGAGAAGGCGTGAAGGCAGTCAAGGAGCTGGAAGAGAAGGGAATTCATACGAACGTTACCCTCGTCTTCTCATCGAACCAGGCTATGCTGGCGGCAAAGGCGGGTGCCACATACGTGAGTCCGTTTATCGGACGTCTGGACGATTCGGGCCACGTCGGCATGGATGTCGTACGGGAAACCGTCGTAATCTACGGAAATTACGGCATTCAGACAGAGGTGATCGTTGCGAGCGTGAGGAATCCTCTGCACGTGATTGATGCAGGTCTGGCCGGTGCCCCCATAGTGACGATACCGTTCAAGGTGATCGATCTCATGTTCAAACATTCACTCACTGACGCAGGCATAAAGAGATTTCTGGAGGATTGGGACAAGATAAAGAAGAGGGGTTGAGAGACCGGCACGTCGCTTCAGGGACGGAGTTCGTTACAGAAGGCGCATCGCACAGAAGGCATGCAATCGAAACGAAGACATCGTCTGAACGTAGAGTGTTGTGGTGGTGGTTTGATTCTCTGAGGAAGGTGGTTGGCGTTGGAAAGCACTGGCAATCGCAAAGCCGTTCTCCTGGCATTGGTGTTTTTGGTCTTGGTGGCCTTGCTACTGGGGTTTTTCATCGGACGGGGAAAGCGAGGACCGACGACTGTTGCGGCACTCGATACCAAAGAGCCACAGGAGCTCTCTAGGGATGTCGTTCCGGATGAGACTCCTGACTGGGCAAGTGCGGCAGATATCTCTCTCGCCGTGGATGCATCCAGAGAGAATGCTATCGTGCGTGCCTCAAGAATTGCCGGCCCCTCGGTCGTGAGTGTGAGCGTCATGCAAACCATGGTCACGAGGAGGAGTCCGTTCTTGACGCGGCGAGGCGACGATTTCTTCGATCAGTTCTTCCGCGATTTCTTTCCTCCACTTGCTTACAGAGAAAGAATCCCTACTCTTGGTTCAGGTTTCATAGTCAGTGAGGACGGATTCATAATTACGAACGAGCACGTGGTGCATAATGCCGAGGAGATAAAGGTCACGCTCCCCGACGGAAGGCAATTCGACGGCGAGCTCATCAGCTCGGACGCCACTTACGACTTGGCTGTGATCAAGATAGACGCTTCTGGCCTGCCTGCCGCATCTCTGGGCGATTCGGACGAGATGGTTGTTGGAGAATGGGCCATAGCGATAGGGAATCCTTTTGGCTTTCTGCTTGACGACCCGAGCCCGTCAGTTACTGCCGGGGTCGTAAGTGCCCTGCGGAGGGACGTGAAGTCTATGAGCTCGGGCGGAGGGATATACAAGGACATGATCCAGACTGACGCCGCCATCAATCCTGGAAACAGCGGCGGTCCGCTCGTCAACGGAAGGGGTCAGGTCATCGGCGTCAACACCTTCATCTTCACGCAGAGCGGCGGCTCGCACGGAATGGGGTTTGCGATTCCGATTAACGTCGCCAAGAGGGTGGCGAAGGAGATCATCGAGTACGGGGCGGTGAGGGGTGTCTGGATTGGGCTGTCCGTTCAGGACATCACTCCGTTCATTGCCTCGCGGATGGAAATAGCCGACCCCAAAGGAGTGATTGTAGTGCGTCTGGAGGACGGAAGTCCTGCGGACAAGGCCGGGGTGAGAGTGGGAGATATAATCCGAAGAGTCCAGGGAGAGGCCGTCTCCAACTCCAACGAAGCGCAGAGGAGTCTCTTTGGTGCCGGAGTGGGAGACCTCGTTACGCTTACCATAGAACGTGAGGGCAAGAGTACAGAGGTGAGACTCAAACTCGAGGAGGTGCCCAAGAAGCGCTGAATCCCGGGGTGGCGCTGCTGTTGAGATGATAGACAGGTACACAAGACCGCAAATGGGTTCCTTGTGGAGTGAGCAGAAGAAGTTCTCAACGTGGCTTGAGATTGAGACCGTCGTGTGCGAAGAGATGGAAGCTCTCGGGCTGTGTCCCAAAGGAACAGGGAGTAAGATCAGGGACAGGGCACGTTTCAACATCACGAGAATCAAGGAACTCGAGCTTAGCATAAAACACGACGTCCTGGCATTCATAACGAATGTGGCAGAGCACCTGGATGATGAATCCAGGTGCTTTCATTTTGGGCTCACCTCTTCGGATCTTCTTGACACTTCCCAGGCCCTTCTGTGTAAGGAGGCGTGCCTCCTTGTTGAATCGGGGCTCGAGGAACTCCTGAGCGTCCTGAGAGACGTGGCCGTTAAGCACAGGGACACGGTCATGGTCGGCCGCACTCACGGAATGCATGCGGAGCCCATCACGTTCGGCCTCAAGGTCCTGGTGTGGTATGAGGAGGTGCAAAGGAATCTGGCTCGCATGAGAGAGGCCCGCGACACCATCTCCACTGGGAAAATCTCCGGAGCCGTGGGAACCTTCTCGCATCTTCCCGTTGAGGTCGAGGAGCGTGTCTGCAAGCGGCTGGAGCTTCGCCCCGAGCCCGTTGCGACTCAGGTAGTCCAGAGAGATAGGTATGCGGCGCTTGTTTCTGCCCTGGCCTTGACCGCCACCTCGCTGGAGAGATTTGCCACGGAGCTGCGACATCTTCAGAGAACCGAAGTCCTTGAAGTGGAGGAAGGCTTCACAAGGGGGCAGCAGGGCTCTTCATCAATGCCACACAAGAAGAATCCGATTCACTGTGAGAGGATATGCGGGCTGGCGCGCGTGGTGAGAGGTAACGCTGTGGCTGCAATGGAAAACGTGCCCTTGTGGCACGAACGCGACATTAGCCATTCTTCTGTGGAGCGAGTCATAGTGCCCGATTCCTTCATACTTGTCGACTATGTGCTTGCCACGTTCACACAGGTCATGAGAGAGCTTGAGATTCATCCCGAGCGTATGAAGGAAAACCTTGAGAAATCGCGAGACATCATCTTTTCGCAGTGTGTACTCCTGGAGCTGACTAAGCAAGGAATGCGCAGGGAGGAAGCGTACGGTCTGGTCCAGTCTCTTGCGTTACAGGCTGGCAAGAGTGGTAAGAGTTTCAAGGACGCGGTGAAGCAAGACCAGAAAGTGACCGCCCTGCTGGACGAAGCGGCGCTGGAGAATTGCTTTGAGATCTCCAATCTTCTAAGGAACGTAAAGAGAATATATGAGAGAGTCCTCGGTCGATAGCGAAGCGAAGACAGTCTGCATAAAGGATTCATCTGACGAGAGGATGCGGGCGGAGCTGGATTCTCTCGGACTCAAGCTTACCGTACACGAGGCGCGACGCCTGCTAGAGCTGCTGATGCGGAATCCTACCCACGTTGAAGCAACTATCTTCGACATCATGTGGAGTGAACACTGCTCGTACAAGAGTAGCAAAGAGCTTCTCAAGAAACACCTTCCCACGGCAGCTTCCAACGTCGTGCTAGGGCCCGGCGAAGACGCCGGAATCATCAAGCTCTGTCAGCAAGAAGGCGAGAGCTATTGTCTGGTCATGGCACACGAGAGCCACAATCACCCCTCGCAGGTTCTTCCGTTCGAGGGGGCCGCAACCGGCATAGGCGGAATAGTCAGGGACGTCTACTGTATGGGCGCGGACGTCATCGGAGTGATGGACGCTCTGAGATTTGGTGACCCGAACGGTGAGAACAAGAACAAGGTGAGGGAAGTGGCCTCGGGCGTCGTGTCTGGTATCTGGCAATACGGGAATGCCCTTGGCGTCGCCAACATGGGAGGCGACGTTCTCTTTGACCCGTCGTATGATGAGAACTGCCTTGTGAACGTCATCGCCGTAGGGGTTGTCAAAGAAAGCGAGATAGAGAGGAGCGCCGTCCCGAGAGAAACAGAGAGGGGAGACTACGACCTCATCCTCGTGGGGAAACCGACAGACTCCAGCGGATTCGGAGGGGCTTCCTTCGCGTCTGACGTTCTGGATTCGGAGCAGTGGGGTGAATCCAGGTCGGCTGTGCAAGTTCCGGACCCCTTCCTTAAACGGATCCTGGCGGAGGCCAACAAGAAGGTGCTCAGTCTGGTTCATTCCCGGGGTCTCAAGATCGGCTTCAAGGACCTTGGCGCCGGAGGAATAGCCTGCGCGACATCAGAGATGGTCGCCGCCGGGGGACTGGGCGCACTGATCGACCTAAGAAAGATCCCCCTTGATGACCAGTCTCTCTCTCCTGAGGTCATCGTGTGTTCCGAAACGCAGGAGAGATTCGCTTTGGCCGTTCCCTCGTCGATTACTGAAGAAGTATTGCGCATATACAACGAAGAGTTCGAGCTCCCCTTCATCTACCATGGCGCACGGGCCACGGTGATAGGTCGAGTGACAGACGATGGAAAATATGTTCTGGAATGGGATGGAACTCATGTCTGTGACGTAGACGCACAGACAATCACCTCGGGGATTTCAGTCGTGAGGCAGTCCAGACGCGAGGAGGTCATCCAGGAAGAGCCGGCCTTCTCTCCGCCCGCGGACATGGGCAGCTTCTTGCTGGAATTGCTCTCGTCTCCCAACGCATCTTCAAGAGAACCTGTTTTCAGCTTCTACGACTGCGAAGTGGGAGGCAGAACGGTCATAAGACCGGGCGACGCCGACGCGAGCATGTTTGCGCCCGTAGCGGGGAGCAGCGTTGGGGTTGCCGTGTCGGCAGACGGCGTTTCGAGCTACGGGAGAATCTCGCCATACTGGGGTGGAGCCCTCGCCGTGGCCGAAGCTATGCGCAACGTTGCATGTGTAGGTGCCACGCCCAGAGCTCTCAGTGACTGCCTCAATTTCGGCAGCCCGGAAGTGCCTCACGTTTTTCATCAGTTCGAAGAGACGCTCAGAGGTATCGGTGACTCCGCCAGGGCACTTTGGCAGAGGGGGTCGTCTGGTGAACCCGTTCCCATCGTAACCGGCAACGTGAGCTTCTACAACGAAGGAGACTCTGGACGAGCAGTTGCTCCCTCGCCCATAGTTGTGTGTTATGGAGTGATGGAGGACTACAGCAAGTCCATCACCTCGAGTCTGAAGGAGCCCGGTTCACTTCTGTTTCTCATTGGAGAGCGTCATGACGAATTGGGGGGTTCTCTCTATTACAGGGAATTTGTCGGATGTCTGGGCAGCAATGTTCCCAAGGTCAGGTTCGATGAGGAGAGAGCCGGAATCCATTTCGTGATAGAAGCAATCGGTGGGGACCTGTTGGAGTCATGTCACGATATTTCCTTGGGAGGCCTGGTGCTCACCCTGGCAGAGATGTCCATGACGAGTCCCCACGAATTGGGTGTGAGCGTGGAGGTCTCCTCCGTAGGCGGTTCCTTGAGATACGACAAGAAGCTTTTCAGCGAATCCACTGGATTTGTCGCGGAAGTTCTCCCTTCGAAGAAGGACGAGTTTCTTGCGCTCGCCGAGGCCAGCGGAGTGAAGCCTCTGCAGTTGGGAACAGTAACAGAGAAGTCCTACTTCAGCGTTTACGAACAGGAACGCTGCCTGGTTGAGTTGCCTGTTGAAGAAATGAGGGCCAGGTGGAAAAGAGGTCTGGAGCGTTCGCTTGCATAGGAGGAGACTTTGAAGCCCAGGGTGGCGGTGATTCAGTTTCCAGGCGTAAATTGTGAATACGAGACGCAGAGAGCACTTGCGGCCTCGGGTCTGGAGGCAAAGATTTTCAGGTGGAATCTTGATGTGTCTCGACTCTCAGGATTCGACGCGTTCGTGCTTCCCGGGGGCTTTTCGTACCAGGACAGGGTGAGGGCAGGTGCAATAGCTGCGAAGGATGCAATCGTGGGAGAGATAGCCACCTTCGCGCATAAGGGAAAGCCGATTCTCGGGATATGTAACGGGGCGCAGGTTCTCGTTGAAGCGGGATTGGTGCCCGGCGTTTCACGTGGTCGCGTGGAGATGGCCTTGGGGCCGAATAGAACCGATGGCAGAAGCGGCTACTTGTGTACCTGGACCTACGTCAGGGTCATCGAGCCCATGCGCACTGCTTTCACATGTGCAATGACGCCTGAAGAGATTGTCCCGCTTCCCATAGCTCACGCCGAGGGTCGATTCCTCACGTCGTCTCGAGAAATACTTCAGGTGTTGGAGGATGAGCACCTGGCTCGGCTTCTGTACTGCGAACCCGGTGGAGAAGTGAGCGGGCAGTTTCCTTGGAATCCCAATGGTTCAATCCTGTCGGCGGCGGCGATCTCTAACAGAGAAGGAAACGTTATGGCAATGATGCCTCACCCTGAGCGGGCGAGTTGGCTGAGCCAGATACCCGATTGGATCAGGGGGGAATGGGGCAGAGCGAAGAGAGACGCGAGAGGCAGTATAGAAGAAATGGAGGGGGCGGGGCCGGGCAAGAAGATTTTTGATTCGCTGATGAAATACCTTGCTTAAAGAGACGGCAAGGGCGCGGTTGCGAGCGGGGAAGTGAACACCGGTGGGATGTAAACGTGGGCCGGACGCCGAGGGGACCATGAGCTTGAGTGACAATGCGAACACGGACCCCCGTTCTGTGGAGAAAGACGAGATGAAAGTCACTGCGATATGCATAAGGTCCGCCGGAAGTGACCTCGTGGCTTACAGTGCGCTCGATACTTTGGTCCGAAAGATGAGTTTTCAGGATTCCCTTGTCTCTCTGTGGAGAGAAGATGTATGGTTGCTGGGGTTCGCGACGGGCGCACAGGATGCCACAGAGACTACGGAAATGCTGGTCGAGAGAACCGGAGTTTTCGTCAATCCTAACAGACATCGCCACGAGGTTATAAGGTCAGAGGAAAAGCTGCCCCACGGGACGCAGCGCGGTCGTGGCGAGTTGGGCATTGTTGTGTGGTCTTACGAAGACCCCGAAATCCGTCCCGTCATGGTCGCAGTGAGAGAAAGACTCGGTGTCGAGAGCCTCAGGAAGGCAAGAAGGCTCACCCTGTGGTGGCCCGGTTTCTCTGAGAACCTCACTGACCCAGACGACCGCAGGGACGTCGCTTCTTCGATGGTTGCCACGCTTTCTAGGGCCAAGGGACTTCTGGCGAATCCTCATTTTCAGGGTTCGTTTCTTCTGGAGAAAACCTGTTCCCCTGCTGAGCTACTCGGCTCTGTCACGGAAGCTGAAGGGAAAGTTGCTGTGAAATGAAGTCACATGCTTCGGTTCGCAAAACTTGCTCCTTTCGCGAAGAGTGCGGTCTGTTCGGAGTGAACGGTGTGGCTCGAGCCGCGGAGCTTGCGTTTCTGGGTCTTTATTCACTTCAACACAGAGGCCAGGAGAGCGCAGGGATTGTCTCTTCCGACGGGAAGCACGTATACGGGTACAAGGGATTAGGTCTCGTGTCCGACGTGCTCACGCCGGATGCTATGAACGGCCTTCATGGACACCTTGCCATAGGACACAACCGCTACTCAACGACGGGTAGCACCACTCTGGACAATGCTCAGCCGTTGCTTGTCACCTACCGCGGGGGGAAGCTGGCAATCGCTCACAACGGTAACCTCGTCAACACGGTCGAGCTGAGGTCGAGCATGGAAGCGGCCGGCTCCATATTCCAGACGACCATGGATAGCGAGATAATCGTCCATCTCATCGCTCGCTCGAAGGCAGAGTCAATAGAAGACAGAATGACGGAAGCCCTTTCGCAACTCAAGGGAGCATATGCCCTGATCCTGATGGACGAGAACAGATTGATTGGCATCTGTGATCCTGCAGGCTTCAGGCCTCTCTGTATCGGGAAGTTGGGGTCCAGTTACTGCTTCGCATCCGAGACGTGTGCCTTCGACATTATAGGGGCGGAGTACATGAGACCCGTGGAGGCGGGTGAGATGGTGATCGTGGAGGGAGGGAAGATAAAGTATGTCCAGGCCCAGAAGGCAACCTCCAAAGCACACTGCATATTCGAATTCATTTACTTCTCGCGTCCCGACAGTGTTGTGTTCGGCGAGAGTGTGGATAGAGTCAGGAGGAACCTTGGAAGAACTCTGGCTGCGGAAGCGCCGGCAGAGGCGGACATCGTGATCTCCGTCCCAGACTCAAGCAACTCCGCAGCACTGGGCTTTGCAGAAGGTTCCGGGCTTCCGTACGAATTAGGGCTCATTCGTAATCACTACGTAGGACGTACGTTCATCGATCCGACCCAGCGCGTCAGAGATCAGGCAGTGAGAGTGAAGTACAATCCGGTTGGCGAGATCTTATCTGGCAAGAGGGTTGTGGTGGTCGATGATTCCATTGTGAGAGGCACGACCAGCAGGAAGCTTATCCGCTTGATTCGGAAAGCCGGCGCTGCCGAAGTCCACTTCAGGGTGAGTTCTCCTCCTATCGAGTTTCCCTGTTTCTACGGAATAGACACCCCTAGCCGAGGAGAGCTAATCGCCTCTTCTCACTCCGCTCAGGAGATCGCAGAATTCCTCGGCGTGGACACGCTTGCGTATCTCTCAATTGAAGGGTTGAGGCGTTGCGTGGCTACGCCTGACGATTTTTGCTACGCTTGCTTCGATGGCAGCTACCCGGTTCCTGTTCGGGACGAGGCCGACAAGCTCGCCCTCGAGAGAGAATCGTACCCTTCCTCATCCGGAAGCTCACAGCGGGAACGCAGCTCCAGGACGCGCGTCCAGCTACATTGATGCCTTACTCTGGGAGCTTCGCGGGCAAGAGCTCTGCCTGTCCTTCTACGATGTCAACCCTTATCCGCTTCGTGTGGTCAAGATTCGTTGAGATCTCAGGCATCCTCTGGCCTGGCAGAAAGAATCTGATACTAAGATCGGGCCTTTTGAGATACCAGCGCAATCCCAGGAGCGCGCGCCACCTGAGAGCTCCCTCAGGAACGTACACCACGCTGTAGCGCTCCGAAGGCGGAGTGGATGGGCCGACAGAGACCCAGAGTTCCTTCACCTGTGAGACATCACCGAGCTCTTCCTTCACCGTTTGAAGCATGTTCTCGACAACGAACGAATTGTGCCTAAGAAGGATCGACTTCTGCACGCTGCCGACTGTTCCAACGCCGACCCACGCACACCAGACCACCAAAAAGACTGCGGCAACGCGGTTTTGTCTCGGCCTCAAGTACGCCCAAAGGCCGAGAGCCAGACCGAGCGCCGTGACGCCCGCCAGACGGTAGGCCTCCTGCTCGGACACCTGTGAGAGAAAGACGAACGGGGTACACCATATGATGAAAATTCCCATCAGCCAGACCAGGACCGTTTTGCTTCTCTGCTGGCTCGCGAGAAGTCTCCTCCACCCGAGCCCTGATGCTGCTACGATCAGAACTGCCAGAGCAATACCCAGAATCCATTCGTGCGCTCTTTCGTTCCACAGCAACGAGGCGGAATTCCAAGGCACGACCTCAACGAAGACGAACTGACCCAAGTGGCGAAGCGTCTCCAGACCTGCCCCGAAGTCGTAACGGGCCATTGCTTCTTCCGGAGGAGGGACGAGGTTGCGCACGTTTGTACGCCATAGCACGTAGACGAGAGCAGCTGCGCCTTGAGTTACAACCGCGAGACCAATCTTTCCCAGACGATTTTCACGCGCCGCGAAAAGCGCAACAGTGAAGGCGATCGCGAGAGGGGTTGAGACTCCGCCTTCCTTTCCTAGCATGGCAAGAAGCGCTGCCACGGCGGCTACGATGAGCCAACGTCCGCCTCTCGAGGCATAGAGCAAGGCGGCCATCACTGCAGCGATCGAGAAGAAATCGCTCGTGGACTGAGAAAGCGTATCCAGCTGAAGGACGGTAGTCGGTGCTGCCTGGTGCACGAAGAAGGCGCAACCGGCTGCAATCATCAACCACTTGGACCTGAAGCCCGGCAATAGATTGCCTGCGAGCCAACCGACTGCAAACGAGAGCAGGACGTGTACAGCCAGCGCAACGCCGTGAGCAACCACCCAGGAACCGAGCTTAAGGGAAAGCGCAAGCAGACCCATGTTGAAGGGACGAAAGAAAAAACACCCAAACGCATCCGTCCACACGCTAAGAGAGCCCTGCTGGGCGGCGTCAGTGGCCATGGTGATCCAACCGAAATCATCCTCGAAAGGACCAGAATTGATGTTGCATAGGTAGGCGGCAAGAAGAGCCAGAGAGCACAGCGCAGGGAAGTAGGCAGCAATGCGTTCGAATCTGTCCTCTATCGTCATTTTACTCTCACGAGGTAGCTTGTTGCGCGATGGGGGATTCCGCTGCCGGAACTATACATGCGCCACCGCCAGGAGACAAGCGCGGATCTAGATCGGAGCAGCCCTTGGCCCGCAAGCGGTCGGCAATCGAGAAGTTATCCATTACGATACGGACCCCTTCGGTTCGTTCCTTACATACGGACTGGGGACCCCTCACCGTGGACGGGCTTTTGCCTTGACAGGCAGGGGGTCGGTGATATTATCCATCGGATATACTTCGAGTTAGAAGATTGAGCCTTTCTTCACTTTCCGGGCCAAGCCGTTCTCTGTTCTTCGGGGGGAATTGACGTGTCACAGAAGATTAGGGACGAGCGAATCGCCAAGTTGGGACTTCTAAGACGGAGGGGCATTAACCCCTATTCCGCGAAGTTCGCCGTGACCCATTCCTCGTCGGACGTGCTTTCTTGCTTCGAGACGCTCGAGAGCGAAGAGCGCCCGGTGTCCGTGGCAGGTAGACTGGTTTCGAAGAGGAAGCACGGTAAGGCCAGCTTCGGTCACGTTCAGGACCGTACGGGGAAGCTACAGCTTTACTTCAGAGAGGATAATTTGGGCAAAGAAGCCTATGAGTTGCTGGCAATGGTTGACGTAGGCGACATCATAGGGGTCAGTGGCCCTGTTTTCAAAACCAAGACAGGTGAAATCACGGTGAAGGTGGAGGCTTTTCAGCTACTCTCCAAATCGCTGAGGCCCCTTCCCGAGAAGTGGCACGGTCTCAGGGACGTTGAGACTCGTTACAGGCAGCGGTACGTGGACCTAATAGTGAACGCAGAGGTGAGAGAGCTCGTCACGACGCGCTCCAGGATCATCAAGACCATGAGGAACTTCCTGGATGAGCGCGGGTTCATAGAAGTAGAAACACCTGTCCTGCAACCCCTCTACGGCGGTGCATTTGCCAGGCCCTTCGTCACCCGTCACGAAGCCCTAGACATGGATCTCTATCTCAGGATAGCCGATGAACTCTACCTCAAGCGGCTGATAGTCGGCGGCCTCGAGAGGGTCTACGAGATAGGGAAGGACTTCAGAAACGAGGGAATTGACAGAACGCACAATCCCGAATTCACGCAGCTTGAGCTTTACCAGGCCTACGCGGATTACATGGACATGATGGAGTTGTTTGAGGAGATGGTGTGTGAGGTCGTCACGGAGCTGTTTGGTGAGCTGAAGTGCGTTTACGGAGAGCATCAGCTAGATTTCTCCAGACGTTGGAAGCGGTTTGGTTATTTTGAGGCACTCAAGCAGCACCTGGGAGTTGATCTCCAGGGGGCCACGGCGCAGGAGGTGCGCTCGCTTTGCACGGAACTCGGAATGGACGTGGACGCGGTTCTGGCCAGGGAGAAACCCGGGATGAAGGCGGGCAGGAGGGATAAGGAAGAAGCCCGTGGTGCTGGAAAAACCCTTGGTCCAGGCGGATCGCGACCCCCTTCTCGATCCGGTATCGATCAGCCCGCGGCAAGAGAGATACTTCTGGAGGAGCTTTTTTCTGAGAAAGTACAGCCGCATCTTATTCAACCGACTTTTGTTTACGATTACCCGAAGGAAATCTCGCCCTTGGCCCGGGAAAAGGCAGGTTCTCCCGGTATTGCCGAGAGGTTCGAACCGATAATCGCGGGTCTGGAGCTGGGGAACGCCTTTTCTGAGCAGAACGACCCGTTGGAGCAGGCGCGTCAGTTCGATCTGCAGGCCGGCCGCGGAGAGAAGGGAGACGCCGAGGCTCAGCCCAAGGACCTGGATTTCTTGAGGGCTCTGGAGTATGGCATGCCCCCCACGGGCGGTTTGGGAGTAGGAATAGACCGACTCACGATGGTGCTCACCAACTCTAGAAACATAAGGGAAGTGATTCTGTTTCCCCATTTGAGGCCTGAAGCATCACTGGGTGAGAGTGATACCGATGAACTTTGAACTCTTTATTGCCAAACGCTACCTCAGAGCCAAGAGAAGAGTCAGCTTCATATCGCTCATCAGCGCCATTTCCGTTGGCGGAGTTCTGGTTGGCGTGGCAGCTCTCACGATCGTCCTCTCCGTGATGAACGGATTCGAGGACGAGGTGCAGAGGCGCATCGTCGGCACGAACGCGCACGTGATTGTTCTCAGCCACGACCGACATGGTCTGAAGGCGGACGACGAGCTACTGAGCCGGGTAGAGAGCGTAGCCGGAGTGGAAGCCGCGGCTCCTTTCGTTTATAGCAAGGGCATGATAACGGCGAGTGGCTTCTCCGACGGAGTTGTGATAAAGGGGATTGACTTAGCCAGAGAAAAGCGAGTCACGGACGTGCACCAGAACATCTCTCCCGTCATAGAGGGGATCGACCTGCCGGACGGGAGCAGGGGAATTGTCTTGGGGCATTATTTAGCGAATTCACTTGGGGTATCGGCAGGTGACGAAGTGGTCTTGACGTCTCCTCTTGAAGGAAACCCAACGATTTTCGGTATGATTCCCAGGGTGAAGAAGTTCGAGGTGGTGGGGATCTTCTCATCCGGAATGTACGACTACGACTCCAGTTTTGGCTACATCTCGATAGACGCTGCGCAGGAGTTTCTTGGACGACCGGGCTACATGACCGGAGTGGAGGTCAGACTTGAGGACATGTACAGGGCACCCCAGGTTGCTGATGACATAGTCGTGGCCCTGGGTGGATTCCCTTACACGGCGAGCAGCTGGATTGAGCTCAACAGAAACCTCTTTTCGTGGATGAAGACCGAGAAGATCGTCATGTTCATAATCCTTATGCTTATTGTTGCAGTGGCTGCCTTTAACATCATTAGCACTCTCATAATGGTCGTGATGGAGAAGCGCCGAGACATCGGAATCTTGAAGTCCATGGGTGCCACATCGAAGAGCGTAATGAGGATCTTTATGGCCGAGGGGCTGGCGGTTGGCCTGATAGGGACGGTCCTGGGCTCCGTCGCTGGTTTTGTGGGGTGTTTTCTTCTCCAAAAATACAAGTTCATTTCTCTTCCTGGTGATGTATACTTTATTGATAGGCTGCCCGTTAAGATGGAAGCTGGAGATTTCCTCCTGGTTGCGCTTGCAGCCATAGGTGTGTGTTTCGCTGCAACTCTCTACCCCTCCTGGAAGGCTTCCAGATTAGTCCCTGTCGAGGCTATCAGACGAGAATGACCGTAGGTAAGTGGTAGCAGCTTGGCTGCTGCGACAAAGACGATTGGGCGAGAATTGACGGAGGTAGCCAGCACGGATAAGTCAGATCCCATTCTGAGCGTCAAGGACGTTCGCAAGAGTTTCAGCATGGGCAAGTACGTGCTTCACGTGTTGAGGGGAGTGGACCTCGAAGTCGCCGAAGGGGAGATTCTTGCGATCGTTGGAGCTTCGGGCGTCGGAAAGAGCACGTTACTTCACATTCTTGGTGCTCTCGACCGGCCCGATGCCGGTAGCGTCCGTTTGGACTCACAAGAGGTGTTCCGGATGGACGACGATAGCCTCGCGAGGTTTCGCAATCGTACGGTGGGCTTCGTCTTTCAATTCCATCATCTCTTGCCCGAGTTCACGGCGCTCGAGAACGTCGTGATCCCGGGTCTCATAGCAGGAGAGCCGGCCGAACGCTGCAGGGAGAGGGCAAGGGGGCTACTCAAGGAGGTGCAGCTCATCGAAAGAGAGGAGCACAAGCCCGGAGAGCTATCTGGAGGGGAACAGCAGCGTCTGGCGGTGGCCAGGGCTCTTTTTAACAACCCTCGCCTTGTCCTGGCGGACGAGCCCTCAGGCAACTTAGACAGGGCAAGCGGAGAGGAGTTGCACGCTCTCATCTGGGAGCTCAGGAGAACACGTGGTCAGACGTTTGTAGTTGTGACGCATAACGAGAAGCTTGCAGAAGCAGCTGACAGAGTGGTACGACTAAAAGATGGGAAGGCCCACGAGATGGGCTAGAAGGGAGGTTTAGGATGCAGTGTGAGATATGCGGAAAGGCCCCAGCTACAGTTCACTACACAGAGATAGTGAACGACAAGATGACCGAGCTTCATGTATGTGAGAAGTGCGCCGAGGAAAAGGGTCTCCACGGAGTCTCCAGCAAGTCAAAGCTATCTATCTCCGGGCCTCTGGTCTGGATGATGGACAGTATGACCTCGGCTGACGAAGAGAAAGTAGGAAACGTGCAGTGTCCCACGTGCGGGATGAGGTATTCGACCTTCAAGGAGACGGCACGACTTGGGTGTGCGGCCTGCTACGAGGCGTTTCGTCCTCAGCTCAGACCCGTGCTGAGACGAGTGCACGGAAGCACGAGGCACTGCGGCAAGAGTCCGAGCAAGGACAGCGCGAAGTTCGCGCGCAGAAGAGAAATCCAGAAGCTCCAGGACGAATTGGAGAGAGCAGTCCAGCGAGAGGAATTCGAACTGGCCGCAGAGCTTAGAGACAAGATCAGAAAGCTGGAGTCAGCCAGCGGCAAGAAGAAAAAGAGCTCCACGAAATCATGACAGTGGCTGTGGCCAGGAGGTAGGTAAACGTGGTTTCGCTAAAGGAAATGGCGGCAAGCCCCGGAAGCTGGCTCGACGGGAGCGGTCCGCACGCGGACAAGGTTCTGAGTACCAGGGTCAGGCTGGCCAGAAATCTCAGAAACGTCGCGTTCCCGCTGCGCGCCAGACGAGAGCAGCTCTCACAGGTGCTACCGTCTGTGGTTGCAGCCGCTGAGAAGAGCTCCTCGTTCTCCGAGCTCATGGTACTGAAATCTGCGGAGATGTCGCCATCCGACAAACAGTTTCTGATCGAACGTCACCTCGTTAGTACTGACTTTGCCGAGGATTCTCAGACCGGGGCTCTGCTGGTAGGAGCCGATGAGAGCATGAGCATCATGGTGAATGAGGAAGACCATTTGCGTATACAGGTGCTTTGCTCGGGTCTTCAGTTGGGCAATGCGGTCAAGTTGGCAAGCCAAATCGACGATGAGCTGGACACATCACTTGAATATGCCTTTTCCGAAGAACTGGGGTATCTGACCTCGTGCCCCACGAACGTTGGCACGGGCATGCGGGCCTCGGTTCTTATTCATTTTCCCTCTCTTGTTCTCACGAAGCAGATATCAAAGGTGCTTCAGGGAATCACGCAAGTCGGCCTGGCCGTGAGAGGATTCTACGGAGAGGGAAGCGAGATAATGGGCAACTTCTTCCAGATATCGAATCAGACGACATTGGGCGTTGACGAGAAGGAAGCTGTCATGAGCCTGGAAAAAGTGACTCATCAGATCATGGAGTATGAGAAGAAGGCGATGGACGTCCTCATGAAGGATGCACGCGTTCAGATAGAAGACAAAGTTCGACGTGCCCACGGGACCCTTCAGAGCTGCAGAATACTCACCTCCAAGGAGCTGATTTCACTGGTTTCCGCGGTGAGATTCGGGATTTCCTTGGGAATGGACGGACTGTGCGACATTGCAACTGTTAACGAACTTCTCATTCTTACACAGCCGGCCCACATTCAGAAGCTGGCTGAGAGGGAATTGTCTGCAGCAGAGAGGAACGAGATGCGAGCGCAGATGGTGCATGAGAAGCTCCTGTCCAAGAATTAATACGAACTGCTGGAATGAGCCTGGTTCTCAGCAGCGGAAGAGTGAGGTGGATTTACCATGCAAGACAAGTTTACAGAGAGAGTCCGGAAGGTGATGTATGTGGCCCGGGAGGAGGCGGCGAGGCTTCATCACGATTACATAGGAACCGAGCATCTTCTTCTGGGGATTATCCGAGAAGGTGAAGGGATTGCTGCGACGGTTCTGAGCAATCTGAAGCTGAACCTGGACGCAATCAGGCAGGCTGTTGAGAGCATGGTGTCCGCAAGTGGTGGAACCATGACGATCGGCGAGATTCCGTTCACGCCGAGAGCCAAGCGTGTTTTGGAGCTTTCGGTTGATGAAGCCAGGCAACTTGGCCACAACTATGTTGGAACTGAACACCTGCTTCTGGGACTAATAAGAGAAGGGGAGGGTATCGCGGCGAGGGTGCTTTTGGAACTTGGTGTAGACAGAAAGAAAGTGCGTGATGAAACTCTACGGCTTCTCGGAGGCTCCGGTCCGGGTGGGCAGGTTGAAAAGGAGGACAAGGGTGAGACGCCCGCGCTCAATCAGTTCAGTCGTGACCTCACCGAGCTTGCGAGAGAGGACAGTCTGGATCCGGTAATTGGCCGCGCGAGAGAGATCGAGAGAGTGATTCAGGTACTGAGTCGCAGAAAGAAGAACAATCCTGTCCTGATCGGGGAGCCCGGTGTGGGAAAGACAGCCATAGTGGAGGGACTCGCCCAGAGAATCGTGGAGAACAGAGTACCCGAGACCCTGAGAGGCAAGAGGCTTGTAATAATAGATTTGGCATCTGTGGTAGCAGGGACCAAGTACCGTGGGCAGTTTGAGGAACGCTTGAAAGCGGTCATGAATGAGATACGAGAGTCCAAGGACACGATCTGCTTTTTGGATGAGCTTCATACGATCGTTGGGGCCGGCGGCGCAGAGGGAGCGATAGATGCATCCAACATGCTGAAGCCGGCTCTCGCAAGAGGCGAGATACAGTGCATCGGCGCTACGACGTTGGATGAGTATCGCAAGCACATCGAGAAAGACGGTGCCCTCGAGCGAAGATTCCAGGCAATAATGGTAGACCCGCCGTCAGTTGAACAAACGGTTCAGATTATCAAGGGGCTTCGTGACAAATACGAAGCCCACCACGGCGTGAAGATGACCGATCGGGCCGTGGAGGCCGCAGTGGAGCTCTCAGACAGATACATAACGGACCGTTACCTTCCCGATAAGGCAATAGATGTGATGGACGAGGGAGGTGCGAGGGCGAGGCTTTCCGTATCGACGGTCCCGAACGAGCTGAGAGAACTGGAGAAGAACATGGAGGAGACGGCCAAGGAGAAAGAGGCGGCCATATCCTCTCAGGAATTCGAAAAAGCGGCACGACTCCGCGACAAGGAGCGTGAATTGAAGCGGCAGTTCAGAGAACTGAGGAAGGGATGGACAGACGCCAAGTCAGAGCGCGTGGCAACTGTCGACGCCGACGATATCGCCGAGGTCGTTTCAAAGATGACGGGCATCCCGGTGGCGAAGCTTGAGGAAAGGGAGTCTGAGAAACTGTTGCGTATGGAGGACGAGCTGAAGAACTTCATAGTGGGTCAGAATGAGGCGGTCAGGGCCATAGCAAAGGCGGTTCGGCGAAACAGGGCGGGCCTGAGGGACCCCCGGCGCCCCATCGGTTCCTTTATTTTCCTCGGCCCGACCGGAGTCGGAAAGACTGAGCTGGCGCGGGTGCTCGCCAAGTTCCTCTTTGACGATGAAAATGCTCTCATACGAATTGACATGTCAGAGTACATGGAGAAATTTAACGTATCACGGCTGGTGGGAGCGCCGCCCGGATACGTTGGCTACGAGGAGGGCGGTCAACTCACTGAGAAGGTGAGACGAAAGCCGTATTCTGTAGTCCTGCTGGATGAGATCGAGAAGGCTCACCCTGACGTGTTCAATATCCTGCTTCAGGTGCTGGACGACGGTCAGCTGACTGACAGTATGCGTAGAAGAGTGAATTTCAAGAATGCAGTTCTCATAATGACCTCTAACCTGGGAACAAGGCAGATAAAGGGTGCCGGCTCCCTCGGTTTTCAGAAGTCAGATGAGCGTACAACTTATGAGAAGATGAGAGGCACGGTGCTGGATGAGGTCAAGAAGACTTTCAATCCGGAGTTTCTCAACAGGATTGACGAAATCATAGTCTTCCGCGCGCTTGATCGGAAAGACATGGAGGAGATAATCCAGATACTGCTTAATCAGATCCATGATCGGCTAAAAGGCAAGGGCATTCGACTGAAGTTCACGCAGGAGGCACTTGATTTCCTGATGGAGAAGGGGTTTGATCCCTCTCTTGGTGCGCGTCCGCTCAAGAGAACGCTGCAAAGGCACATCGAGGATCCTCTTTCGGAACTTGTGCTCAGCGGAACTATAAAGGAGCAGTCTGAAGTCGAAGTGAGTCGTAAGGGAGACGAGCTCACTTTCAGGGAGTGTGGTAAGTGAATAAGGTTCTCGTGACATTTCTGCTGGCGGCTTGCTTTCTGGTGGGAACCATGGGCGTTTTCAATCAGGACGGTTACTGTGAGGAAGCGCCTCTGATTCTGGAGATCAGGGTGTCGGGGCTCGAGCAAGTGGATTCCAGCGTCGTTATGACCGGCTTCGGCCTTTCGCCCGGAGACGTCTTCAGCTTTGAGACAGTGAGAAAGGGCGTCAGTAATCTCTATTCCTTGGGATACTTCGCTGATATTGCGACCGAAGCCGAGGAAGTTGAGGGTGGTGTCATACTGAAACTTGTGCTGGCGGAGAATCCAAGGATTGTGGGCATAAAGTTCGAGGGTGTCAAAGGCATCGACGAAGAGAAGTTGAAGGAGAAGCTCACGGTCAAGGAGAACGATTTTTACACTGAGCGCGTCATTTTCGCACAGAAGAAGGCGATTGTGGCTGCATACCGAGAGGAAGGTTTTCCGCTGGCGACCGTCACCTCAGTAAGGACTCGAGAGAGAGACGAAGGTAAGCTTGAGGTCACCTTCGAAGTCGACGAAGGCGAGAAGGTAAAGGTGAAAGCCATAGAGTTCGAGGGAAACGATTCCTTCCAGGCCTCCAGGTTGCGAAAAGTGATGGATACGAGGGTGAAGACTTGGTGGCGGGGAGGGAAGTTCAAGCAGCAGACTCTGGATGAAGACCTTGAGAAGATAGTCAAGTTCTACCAGAGCCAGGGCCTCAGGGATGCGAAGGTGACAGGGCATCAACTGACCTACAGTGAGGACAAAAAACATCTGTTCATTGCTATCAGCGTTGAAGAGGGTCGCCTCTACTACATGGGAAATACCCAGTGGCAGGGGAACAAAGCCCTCGGCACCGAGGAACTCGCCGGCCTCATTGCATACGAGGAAGGGGAGCATTACGACATTGAGAAGATCGAAAAGACCCTGACCGACGTTTATTCCCTCTATGCCGAGCACGGGTACATCTTTGTTGGTGTGGATAGGGAGGAGAAGGTAACCGACGGTGCCGTGGACATGAGATTTTCCATTGAGGAGGGTGAGCCGTCCCACATCAGACAGGTCCGGATTGCGGGAAACGAGAAGACCAAGGAGAAAGTAGTCAGACGAGAACTCATGGTCAGGCCTGGACAGTTGTTTAGGAGGTCCACTCTCGTGAGAAGTCAGCGCGACGTGTATACTCTTGGCTTCTTTGAGGACGTACTCATTGACTACCAGGTAAATGAGCCGCCCGATATAGATCTGATTTTCAGAGTGAAGGAGAAGCAGACCGGTACCGCAACTGCTGGAGCTGGCTTCACGAGTGACGCCGGCCTCACTGGATTTGTCGAATTGGGCCACAACAATCTCTTTGGCAACGGTCAGAGCGTCATGTTGCACGTAGAGAGGGGAAGCAAGCGCAACAATCTCGATTTGAGTTTCACAGAACCGTGGTTTCTGGATACCCCAACGAGTGTGGGCATTGACGTGTTCAGTATGGACAGACGCAGAGACGTCTATGATGAGCTCAGGAAGGGCGGTGGGATTCGCGTGGGAAGGCCGTTGCCGTGGATAGACTACTCCAGATTGTACGTGTCGTATTCTCTACAGGACATTACACTCAAGAATTTCGTGTCGGGCTACGAGGGCGGCTTGGATGAGGTTGATTGGCCCCAGCGCACAAGCACAATCGAGACGGCTTTCGTCAGGAACAGTACGGACAGTCCATTTTACCCGTCAAAGGGCTCAAGATTCTCAGTGAACACTGAATTCAGTGGCGGCTTGCTCGGTGGAGATCAGAATTTCCACAAACACATCGTGGATTTCAGATGGTATCGTAACGTGTTTTGGCGTACTGTCCTTCTCACACGGCTGCGCGTGGGAGGCATGGATGCTTACAATCATTATGAACGAGTTCCACAATACGAGAGATTCAGGCTTGGTGGCACGACGGTGGACTTCCTGAGGGGTTATCCCGATTACGAGATCGTGCCTGATGACAATCTGAGATGGGAAGACGGACAACTCATCAGGTGGCCGGGTGGTCGGTTGATGAGCGTGTTGACTCTGGAGTATCAGTTTCCCATAGCCGAGCCTCTTCATGGACTGTTCTTCCTTGACATAGGTGATACCTGGAACAACGAGAACGAAATCGATCTATCCGGATTCAAGAAGGGGGCCGGATTCGGCCTGAGGTTGGAAATTCCTATGCTGGGTCAGGTGGGGTTTGACTACGGCTACGGGTTTGATAGAACCGAAGGAGGTAAGTGGGAACCGCACTTCATCATGGGTCGGCTATTTTAACAGAGAGGATCACTGAACAGCCTGAACAGGAAAAGAGGTGACGTCGTGATGCGCACGGTTGCAGCACTAATTCCTACGACTGTCGTTTTTTTGTGCCTTGTGGCCGCAGGAGGCGCTGTCGGAGCGGACCTTAAGGTCGGGTTCATCGACTCCGAGAGAATCTTCCAGGAGTTCAAGGGAGTCCAGGAGGCCCAGAGTCAGTTCGATCTGGATATTCAGAACTGGAAGGCAGAAGCCACACAAATGAAGAACGATATTGAAAAGCTTAGAACTGAGATTGACAATCAAAGGCTGATGCTGAGCCAGACCAAGCTCGAGGAGAAGGAGACCGAACTGCAAGGAAAGATCCGTGAATACGAAGAGTTTGTGCAGCGCATCTGGGGGCCCAGCGGCGAGCTCGAGATCAGGAACGAACAGCTGACCAAACCCATCATTGCCAAAATACGCACCGTCGTAGACAAGATAGGGTTGGACGAGGAGTTCACGATCATTCTGGATGCCGCCGACGGAAATATCGTATTCGGTGACAAAGAGTTAGACCTGACTGATAGAGTTCTTGAAGAATTGGAGAAAATGGAATAATATTCACCCGCTGAGGCAACTGCGCCTGCCCGGAGGGTGAGGGGATGAAAATGCGTCTTGACGAGCTAGCAGAGATTCTGGACGGAGTAGTGGTCGGCGACGGTTCCGTCGAGATAACCGGCGTTGCCGGGATTAGGGAGGCCCAGGAGGGAGACATTACCTTTCTGGTGAATCCCAAGTACGAATCCTACGCTGCTACGACCAAAGCTTCCGCCGTGATTCTGGCGAACGATCACAAGAGAATTTCTAAGCCGATTATCCAGATAGAGAATCCCTATCTGGCTTTTCTGAAGGCAGTTCGCCTGTTCAAAGGCGTTACTCAGAAGGTGGAGATAGGTACTCATCCGAGCGCCATCATCGGCAAGAACGTGAAGCTGGGAGAGAACGTGTCGATAGGGCCTCTCGTTGTCATTGAGGACGATGTAGAGCTCGGTGACAACGTGGCTCTCATGGCCTCCTGCTACGTTGGACCCCGGTGCAGGATAGGAAAGGGGACCTTCATCTATCCCAGCGTCACACTTCGGGAAGATGTAATCATCGGGGAAAGGGTGATCATCCACAGTGGTGCGATACTGGGGAGTGACGGCTTTGGGTTCGCAAAGGATGGAGAGGTCTACCGCAAGATCCCTCAGGTGGGCAACGTAGAGATCGGAGATGACGTCGAGATCGGAGCCAACGTAACGATTGATAGGGCTACTACTGGAACCACGACCATCGGGCGTGGCACGAAGATAGATAATCTCGTTCAGATAGGGCATAACGTTGTTGTCGGAGAGAACAGCGTTATCGTGGCACAGGTCGGCATATCAGGGAGTACAGAGATCGGCAAGGGTGTCACTCTGGCCGGGCAAGCGGGAATAGTAGGTCACATAAAGATTGGCGACTACGCCATGGTCGGCTCTCAGGCAGGCGTTACCAAGTCAGTCCCGTCGCGCTCCAGAGTGAGTGGGTACCCTGCCACAACTCACGAGATTTCAAAGAGGATACATGCCAGTCTGAAGAGACTCCCTCAGCTGCTCAAGCAATTCAGAGAGCTAGAGAAGCGCGTGGACGGGTTGGAGAAAGAGGCGAGTGATGCTGAAGCAGCAGACAACGATTGAGAAACCAGTCTCCTACGAGGGTACTGGGCTTCACACCGGGAAGAAATGTGTTACCACGTTCAAACCTGCTCCCGTGGACCACGGGGTAAGATTCGTGAGAGTGGACCTTCCCGGAAGACCCGAGATACAGGTGACGGCGAAGAATGCCAAGTATGAGGATTCAGCCGGGCGAAGGACCATACTGGCGGATGGCTCGACAGAGGTTCATACTGTCGAACATATCCTTGCAACGCTGGCTGGTTTGGGAATCGACAACGTAAGTATAGAGTTGGATTCGATGGAGGCCGCCGAAGCCTCAGATGGAAGCGCTGCTCCCTTCGTTGAACTTCTCAGGGGCGCTGGCCTGGTGAAGCAAAGCGCTCTGAAGAAATACTTCAAGATAACGAAGCCGGTCTACCTGAAGGATCATGACGTTGAGCTTCTTGCAGTACCTTACAACGGCTTGAAGATAACCTTCACGATTCAGTATGAAAACCCCTGGGTCGGAACTCAACACGCTTCCTTCGATCTTGACCGGAAGACCTTTGCAGACCAGATCGCTCCGGCTCGGACCTTTGTTCTTTTCAAAGATGTCGACGAACTGAGGGCCAAAGGGATGATCAAAGGAGGAAGCCCCGACAACGCAGTGGTGATTCAGGATGACGGGATCATGGACAGTGAGCCTCTCAGGTTTGACAATGAGTTCGTTCGACACAAGATCCTTGATTTCCTCGGTGACTTGTTCCTTCTTGGACGGCCCGTGATGGGTCATTTCATCGCAGTGAGGTCCGGGCATGCAAGCAACGTGAAGTTCGTAAAGAAACTCAGTGAGGAAATAAAGCCGGATGGCTTTCATATTATCCCGTCCAGGGGCGGCAAAGGTCATTTGGGTATTGATGCGATACAGCAGATAATGCCGCACAGGTACCCGTTTCTGCTCGTTGATAGAATCCTGGAATTGGAGGATAGAAAGCGAGTTGTCGGCATCAAGAATGTCACCATTAACGAGCCGTTCTTCCAAGGTCACTTCCCGGGCCATCCTATAATGCCTGCCGTGCTCATAATCGAGGCAATGGCCCAGGCCGGGGGAGTGCTTCTTCTGAGTACCGTTGACGCTCCCGAGGAGAAGCTCGTCTACTTCATGGGGATAGACAACGCGAAGTTCAGAAAACCTGTCCTACCTGGCGACCAACTCAGGTTCGAACTCGAACTCGTGAGGCTCAGACACAAGATCTGCAAGATGAAGGGGAAGGCCTTCGTGGATGGGGAACTGGTGGCCGAAGCGGACCTTCTCTCCACCATAGTGGATCGGTAATCCCGCATCTCACCAGAGGAGACTATGCCTCAAGTTCACCCCACCGCCGTGGTAGATTCCGACGCCATACTAGCGGATGACGTCGTTGTCGGCCCCTATTGCGTAGTCTCCGGCAAAGTCGAGCTGGGTTCTGGAACCGTTCTGAACAGTAGCGTGCTCGTTCAGGGGCCGGCCAGAATCGGCAAGAACTGCCACATCCACCACTGTGCGGTCGTGGGTTCTCCGCCGCAGGACCTCAAGTACCAGGGTGCGCTTAGTTCTGTAGTGATAGGTAACTCGAACACTATACGGGAATTCGTTACCATAAACAGAGCCACCGGTGAGGGAGAAGATACAAGGATTGGCAACGGCAACCTCCTCATGGCTTACGTGCATGTGGCTCACAACTGTGTGATCGGAGACAACGTGATACTGGCCAACGTCGTGAACCTCGCGGGGCACGTGACTCTTGAAGATTATGCCATAGTTGGAGGAGTGACTCCTGTTCATCAGTTCGTACGAATCGGGCAGCACGCCTTCATAGGAGGTGGCTCCAGGGTACCCAAGGACGTTCCCCCCTTCGTAAGAGCTGCCGGGAATCCACTGAGAGTAGTTGGACTGAACTCCGTTGGAATGATGAGGCGTGGATTCCCTCAAGACGTCAGGTTAGAGCTCAAGAGACTGCATCGCCTCTTCTATCGTTCGGGTCTGAACACGAGCCAGGCGATCGAAAGAGCGAATTCTGAATTGCGTGACATACCCGAAGTGAGGTATTTCCTGGATTTCGTGAGAGAATCCGACCGGGGCATCTCTAGCTGAGGGGATGGCCTCGGAACGCGGCTGGTCTCTCGTGCCGGATCTGATCAGATACAGACTTGGAGGGGCCGTGGTGCAGAAGAAGTACCGCTGGCCTCTTGTTCCAGCAGGGATTCTGCGTTTGATTCGAGGGGTGAATTGACGTGAGCAACACTCGCCGCCTCAGGATCGGAGTTGTAGGGGTCGGTCATCTGGGCAAGCAGCACGCCCGCGTGGCCGCGTCGCTGGAAGAGGCCGAACTTGTCGGCGTATACGACATCAAACCCGAAGTTCGTGACAGTGTCGCAGCTGAATTGAACACGCAGGCGTTTTCCTCACTCGAGGAGCTTCTCTCAGCTGTGCGGGCCGTCACGGTGGCGGTGCCTACGACTGCACATTTCGAAGTAGCTTCCGAGTGCATGAGTTCCGGGGTCCACGTCCTCGTCGAGAAGCCCCTGGCTGCCACGGTTGAGGAGGCACGAGCTCTCATCGAGGCTTCTGGGAGACATTCTCTGACTTTACAGACCGGACACGTTGAGAGATTCAATCCAATAGTGCAGGCCTCACTCTCCCTCATACGTGACCCGCTCTTCATTGAAGGCCACAGGCTCTCGGCGTTCGTAGGTCGCAGCACGGACGTGGACGTAATTCTGGACTTAATGATCCACGATATCGACCTCGCCCTGGCCACTGTGCACAGCGACGTACGTTCAGTTGAAGCGACCGGTGTTCCTATTCTTTCCTCCAACGTTGACATTGCCAATGCGAGAATTCTCTTTTCAAACGGCGCTGTTGCGAATCTCACGGCGAGCAGGGTGTCAAAGGAAAGGCTAAGGAAAATCAGATTCTTCGGGAGAGATTCCTACGTCTCCATCGATTGCCTCGCTGGAAAGGCCGAGATTTACAGGAAGGGAGTGCCGGTATCTTCAGAGGGCAAAGGGGGAGCGTGGGAGGAGACGGAGATAGCCCCGGGGATCGTGAGACGCAAGATAGCTACCGGCGGCGAGGAACCTCTGAGACTCGAGATGGAATCTTTCGTTCGATGCGTACTGCGCGGGGAGAAACCTGCCGTGGATGGAACTGCGGGGTTGCGGGCGATGGAGTTGGCGCTTAAGGTGAGCGAGAAGATCAGAGAGGGAATCGAAACCTTTTCCCTTTCACCTGATGATGGGCTGGGAAGAGAGTAGTTGGCGAATGCAGAGGAAGATCCTCATAATGGCGGGAGAGGCCTCGGGTGATTTGCACGCCTCGAGGCTCGTTCGCGCGCTGAAGGAGAGCGCCCCCGACGTAGAAGTCCTCGGCATGGGAGGTCCCAGAATGCGCGAGGCCGGAACCACCATGGTCGCTTCACCGGAGCACCTGGGCGTGATGGGCTTCACCGAGGTGTTCTCCAAGTTACCGTCTTTCCTGAGCCTCATGTGGAAGGTGAAGAAAGTGATGGAAAGGGAGCAACCACAACTGGTTATAGCTATCGATTTTCCTGGTTTCAACCTGAGATTGTGCAAGCACGCAAAGCGATTGGGCATCTCCGTCATGTACTACATCGCTCCTCAGGTCTGGGCCTGGGGGCAGAGGCGAGTCAAGTTCATGGCGTCATTCGTTGATAAGGTGGCCGTCGTCTTTCCCTTTGAAGTGGACTTTTACAGAGAGCACGGGCTTGACGTCGAGTTTGTGGGACATCCTCTTCTGGAATCAGTTCGTGTTGACGGAGACAAGACGGAATTGAGAAGAACCCTGGGATTTTCCACCGATTTTCCTGTGGTGGCACTTCTACCGGGAAGCAGAATGCAGGAGGTCCGTAGACTTCTGCCTGGCATGCTGACTGCTGCCACGCTGCTCAGCGAGCGAAGGCGCGTTGAGCTGGCCGTTGGCGCCGCAGATAACGCTCTCTTAAGCGAGATTGAGAAGATAAGGGCGAGATTTGACGTGCCCGTCCGCGTTCTCGAGGGCAGGAGTTCGGAACTTCTTTATGTTTCGAGCGCCGCGCTTATTGCTTCCGGGTCAGCTACCCTAGAAGCTGCCATCGTGGGTACTCCGATGATAATCGTCTATCGAGTTTCTCCTCTGTCCTGGGCCATTGCCAGGCGGTTGGTAGCGATCGACTCGATTGGTCTGGTGAACATCGTAGCTGGAAAGAAGATAGTCTCTGAGTACCTTCAGAATGACATAGATCCAGTGAAGATATCGGACGAGCTCAGTGAGCTCGTTTTCAACGAACACAAAAGGCGGGAGTTGATAGCCGAACTGGATTCGGTGGAGAGCTCCCTTGGGCGCCCGGGCGCATCGAAGAGAGCAGCGGTCCTGGCCCTGAGTATGCTGCCGGAATCGCCGGCCTGATGCTCGCGTGAGCTTTCCCTCTCCAAGGAGCCCGGTTCGATGTTCCGGGAAAGCGTGACAGTTCTTGGCTGAGCCGGGCGGGGACGACCAATGGGGGAAGCGCTTGCCTCTCTGGGCCAGGAGGCACGTAGTCACAGAAAAACCGAAGGGAAGAGGTTAGGTTGAGTTTGGCGAGAAGCCCGACCGGGCTTTTCCTATACAGAGCGGTAGTGACAATTGCCTTCCTTGCAGTGTCTCCTGTCTGGCTTGTGGGTCTGCTCACTCGTCCGGAGCTGTGGAAAAGCCGTATAGGGCTGGTGCCGCGTCTAGCTGCGAGAACTGCGGGTCAGCCAGCAAGAGTCTGGATACACGCTTCCTCTGTGGGTGAGGTAAGAGCAGCAACCAGACTCATCGAAGAGATGCGTCAGAAACGCGGAGTCGAGATTGTTCTCTCGACAATGACGTCAGCAGGACATTCCGTCGCGAGGGCATCGCTGCGCGAGGTAGGGCACTTCTTCTTCCTTCCTCTTGACGTTCCTTTTGTAGTGGCGAGAGCATTAAGACGTATCAAGGCCGAAGTTCTCCTGCTCGTCGAGACGGAACTCTGGCCTTCTCTTGTTTTCGAGGCGAAGAAAAGAGACATGAAAGTGGCCATAGTAAACGGCAAGGTCAGCCCCAGAGGTCTGAAGGGATACAGGAGATTCAGATTCCTGTTTGAACCTGTCGTGCGCATGCTTGACGCGGTCCTGGTTCAGAGCAGGAGACACATGGTGAACTACGAGAACCTGGGTGTGCCATCTGAACGGATTGCCATAACAGGGAGCACGAAGCAGGATCTGCAACCGCGTCCCGATGGAGAGCTTGCCCTGAGGAGGAAGGCGGGATGGTCGTCATCTGAAATCGTTCTCGCTGCCGGCAGCACCAGACCCGGAGAGGAGCGGATACTCTGTGAGGGGTTCGTTCGTGCTAAAGCTTCCTGCGATAGGCTGCGACTAATCCTGGCTCCCAGGCATCTGAGGCGTGCGTCTCACGTGGCAAGAGTGGCCGCGTCATTCGGCTTGGCGATAGCAACTCTGAGCGGTCTCAGAGCCGGGCCTTCGAAGCCCACGAAAAACTCGACTGGCGCAGAAACAGGTGGGGGAATAGACGTATTGATTCTCGATACAATTGGTGACCTTGTCACCGCCTACAGGGAGTCAGACATCGCCTTCATCGGTGGAACGCTCTCGGGCCACGGAGGCCACAATGTCCTGGAGCCGGCCGCCGCGGGGTTGCCCATCCTTGCCGGGCCTTCCACGGACAACATAGAAGATGACTGCAATGCTCTGTGTGAAGTAAACGCTCTCGTGACAGTGCGTGACTCTTCTGACATTGAGCGGGCGCTCAAGGATCTGACTGAATCGTCAGAGGAGAGAGGGCTACGAGGAGGTCAAGCGGCAGCTTTCTTCAGCTCAAGGCCGGTGGCCTCACTCCTCACGTTGGAGTACCTAGAGAGGGCCGGTATTCTATGAGAGATGTCTTGGAGGAAGTTCTTCGGTACCTCGAGCACAACAAGGATTCTTTGCTTGTCAATGCAGTGGCGTCTCCGCTTCTCGTGCTGTCCTGGTGTTACGGAGGCGCACTTAAGGCGAGATGGGCTCTCGAGGAATTCCGAAGCAAAGCGAAGGTGCCCTGCGCGGTGGTCAGCGTCGGCAACCTGACCGTGGGTGGCACAGGCAAGACTCCGATGGTCGCGTGGCTGGCGGAATTCCTGGCACAAGCGGGAGCAAAAGTAGCAGTCGTAAGTCACGGTTACGGAGCGAGGATTGCCGGAGGCTTCGTGCTCCTGAAGGGCCAGGAGCCTTCCGCAGACGTTTCGGCTCTGGCAGGCGATGAGGCGGTGCTGCTGTCACACATGCTGGGTTCGATACCCGTTGCTTCAGGCCGCAGAAAGGCTTCCGCTGTGCTCAAAACCTGGAGGACAGTGAGGCCGGACGTGTTAGTGCTGGACGATGCCTTCCAGTCTATTTCTATTAGCAAAGACCTTGAGATCGTGGTCGTGGATGCAATGAATCCGTGGGGAAGCGGACATCTGCTGCCGCGAGGGAGGTTGAGAGAACCGAAAGAGAGTCTCTCGCGGGGCGACGTAATCGTTCTGACTCGCTGTAACCAGGCGGATGACACCGATGAGCTTGAGCGTGAGATTGAGGGGTTCACGCGCGCTCCTATCGTAAAAGCGGAGCATGTTCTGAGAGGCGCGTGGAGGATCGACACCTGGGAGGGGACGAAACCTGAGAACATGAGAGGCGCTGCGGTCTATGCTTTCTCGGCCGTCGCCAACCCGGCTTCGTTTGAGGAAACGCTCCGCGAAGCCGGTGTGCGACTCGTGGGACTACGAAGATTCTCGGATCACTACTTTTTTTCTGCAGAGGACCTCGAGGAGATTGGAAGGGAGGCTTCACAGGCCAGGGCGGAGTTTCTCGTCACAACAGAGAAAGACGCGATGAGACTCTCCATGGGTGACGGGATGCCGCGGCTCGGCATTCCGCTCCTGGCAGTCGGAATCACACTAGAGATCGTCGAGGGAAGGGAGGCGCTGGATGGGGCTCTTTCAAGGTTGACTGCCAGGCGCTCGCGGTAGAGTGCAGGAACATTGTGCGCCAGTCAAGGTCTGGCCGGGCGGTGGTGGGGGCGAAGGTGGGTAGGACTCAGGCCCAGTCCGCGCGAGCAAAGCTTTACCGGGACGGTTGCAGAAGCGCCCGGGTGGTCATATAGTGGTCATATAGTAGATGAGAGTTGATGGACTCAGGAGCCGATGAGATCGCCTCGGCACTGGTCCGGGAGTATTCCCGGGACAATTGAGTAATGAGGATGACCCATGACATCGAGTGTTAAGAGGAGTGACTTTCTTGTTTTAGGCAGTGGGATCGCCGGTCTGACATTCGCGCTGAAAGTTGCTGATAAAGGGACCGTCACTATAGTCACGAAGAAAGAGGACTTCGAATCGAACACCAACTACGCGCAGGGTGGAGTGGCCTGCGTACTTTCGGAAGAGGATAGCTTCGAGCTACACGTACGTGACACCCTTCGCTGTGGCGTGGGCCTCGGCAAGAGGAAGGCGGTCGAGATACTCGCACGAGAAGGGCCCAGATTAGTAAGGGAACTTATCGAGCTCGGAGTGAAGTTCTCCCGCGACGATAAGGTTCCTTGGGGACTGGCGCTTGGCATAGAGGGAGGCCATTCCACGCGCAGGATCGTGCATTCAGACGACCTCACGGGAAGAGAGATAGAGCGTGCGTTGCTTTCCGCAGTTCTCCAGCATCCGGCAATCGCACTAGTGGAAAACTACATTGGCGTTGAGCTCATAATCGAGAGAACTCGCTCCGGGCGAAAGCGTGAAACCAAGCCGGTCTGCTGGGGCGCGCATGTTCTTAACACGAAGACCGGCCGAATTACCAGTTTCAGTGCACGAAACACACTGCTCGCTACGGGGGGATGCGGAAAGGTCTATCTCTACACCTCAAATCCCGACATTGCCACGGGTGACGGCATAGCCATGGCGTACAGAGCGGGAGCCGCCATCGCCAATCTGGAATTCGTTCAGTTTCACCCGACGTGTCTATTTCATCCTGAAGCGAAATCGTTCCTGATCTCCGAGGCTGTGCGCGGCGAAGGTGCCGTGCTGACGACAAATGACGGCGCTACATTTCTTGACAAATACCACAAACGAGCGAGCCTCGCTCCCCGGGACATAGTGGCCAGGGCAATCGACAGAGAAATGAAGCGCAGGGGTGACCTGCACGTGATGTTGGACATGAGGCCGATCGGCAGGAAAAGGATACCCTCGCGTTTTCCCAACATATACAGGAAGCTCACCTCCCTTGGCCTTGACCCCACTAAGGAGCCCATTCCCGTCGTGCCGGCAGCTCACTACATGTGCGGCGGAGTCGTCACCGACCTTGAGGGAAGAACGACAATCCCCGGACTCTATGCCTGTGGCGAGGTGACATGCACCGGCGTTCACGGTGCAAACAGGTTGGCCAGTAACTCTCTCCCCGAAGCGTTAGTTTTTGCGGAACGAGCTGCTCAGTCTGCGCGGCGTCGAGAGGTAGAGAAGCCGCCTCACGTTGCTCCGCTTGAAGCAGGCGAATCACGAAAGCCTTTTGAGAGCGTTGCCTTCAAACATGATTGGCTGGCGTTGAGGAAACTGATGTGGGACTACGTCGGCATAATGCGGCGAGACGAGCGTCTCGCAATCGCGTCTCGCCGGGTGGCCGAGATGTGTGAGACCATTGAAGATTACTACATGAGGTATGCGCTCGATAGCGATCTGATAGAGCTCAGAAACATCGGACTCGTGGCTGAACTGATAGTCAGGTGTGCACTTGAGAGGAAAGAGAGCAGAGGCCTTCACTACAATCTTGACCATCCCAGGAGAGATGATAGAAAATGGAAGAGAGACACCGTCCTGTGTGCGGATGGGGGGTTTCTGTGTAGGCCCTCGTTTCGCGCGTGGAAGGATTCGGAAACGCGAAGGGGCTGACGTGTCTAAAAGGCAAAGCGTGCAAGAAGGGTGAGACAGGCATGGAGAGGGATTCCGATTTCTACGAGCGAGTCGAGAAGATAACTGTGAAGGACCCGCGCTACAAAGTCGCTGCATACGGCTTTGTCATGCTGGCTCTAAACTACACACTGTCCAAGCTCGATAAACCGAGACACGTCAGCGGGAAGGAACTGCTTGAGGGCATCAAAGAGTTCGGGCTCGCCCAGTACGGGCCTATGACAAAGACTGTCTTCGATTACTGGGGTGTGCACACGACTCGGGACTTCGGGGAGATAGTCTTTAACCTCGTCGAGAACAAGCTACTGGGAAAGACGGACGAGGACAGAATAGACGATTTTACCAACATATACGATTTTGAAGAAGAGTTTGTGAAGAAATACCGCTGGTAACGTCCAGCATTAACTGGATCTGATGAGACAGCCGGTCTGTGCACTCTGCAGACCCAGGGAAGCGAAAGGCAGATATGGGACCGTTCTGGAGACTTATTGCTTGCGTTAGACCGCACTGGCGGAGCCTCCTCGTTGCGCTCATGTGCATGATGATGTTCGCTCTCTTCAGCGGCTTCTCAATCGGCATGATATCTCCATTCATCCAGGTCCTCTTCCGGGCTTCGGGAGAACAGCAGCAGTCGATGGTGGTAGAGGAACCCTCTCTGGATATATCCTCTCCTGCAGACATCGGGCAGCTCAAGGACTACGTGAAGCTGAAGGCACAGAAGTACTTGCTCTCGGCCCGTCCCCTTGTATCACTCGAGCGGATCTGCTTCATCATTCTGCTCGTGATGCTCATGAAGAATCTCTTCAATTACGGGCAGACTTACCTGATCGCCTCGGTAGAGCAGAGGGTCATCAAGGACCTTAGAGACCGTCTGTATTCCCATCTGCACAGGCTGCCGCTGTCGTTCTTTCACAGTCAGAAGACAGGGCGCCTCATCTCGAGAATAACGAACGACGTCACCATGATAAGGGGCACAATCACCGCGGTCTTCAGCAACGTCGTCCGAGACTCGCTGCTCTTATTCGTTTGCCTCTTCCTTGTATTCTGGGCTAGCTGGCGGCTGGCGCTGGTTTCGCTCGCCGTTCTTCCCCCCAGCATGTTACTCATAGTGACAATTAGCAAGAAGCTGAGGAGAGACAGCACACTCATCCAGGAGAAGATGGGTGATATCACCGCCGTGCTTCAGGAGACGATATCGGGAATTAGGGTCGTAAAAGCATTCAGCATGGAGGAGTTCGAGAAAAGCAAGTTCTTCAGATTCACTAAGGCATATCTTTCTTCTTTCCTCAGGTTGAGGCGGATCGGCGCCATGGCGGCCCCTCTTTCCGAATACCTCGGCGTCATGGTGGGCACCGTGGTGCTCTGGTTTGGCGGCAGACAAATTCTGCAGGAACACACTCTCCAGCCCGACAGGTTCTTCGTGTTCCTGCTTGCAATGTTCTCCATGATGGCGCCGATAAAGAGTCTCAGCCAGGTGAACACGAAGATTCAGGAAGGACTGGCGGCAGCAAAGAGGGTCTTCAGTCTGCTCGACACTCAGCCTAAGGTTTTCGACAGGCCCGGCGCGATCAGCGTGGCGGGTATACGTGATTCGATCGAATTTAGAAACGTCTGTTTCAGCTACGATGGGATCACCGATGTTCTTAGAGACGTAAGTTTCAAGGTGGAAGTCGGTCAGGTTCTCGCCATTGTCGGACCAAGCGGTGCCGGAAAGTCTACCCTGGTTGACCTGCTTCCGAAGTTTTATGTGCCCACGTCGGGAAACGTTCTTTTTGACGGCGTGGATGCTCTAAACATCAGCACTGATTCGCTGAGATCCCTCATGGGCATCGTCACTCAGGAGACCATTCTCTTCAATGACACAGTCTGGAACAACATCGCGTACGGGTGCGAGGACGTCCCCCCCGAGGATGTTGCCAGGGCAGCCAAGGCAGCCAATGCCCACCAGTTCATCGAGATGCTACCGTCGGATTATCAGACCGTAATGGGTGAAAGGGGTGTGCGCCTGTCTGGGGGACAGCGACAGAGAATCGCCATCGCACGGGCAGTTCTCAAGAATCCGCCCATTCTAATACTGGACGAGGCCACGTCTGCGCTGGACACGGAATCGGAGCTTCTGGTTCAGCAGGCAATAGAACGACTGATGCAGAACAGGACCACCTTTGTCATCGCCCACAGACTCTCGACGGTTCAGCGTGCCGATCAAATAATCGTACTGGACGAGGGTGGAATAGTCCAGCAAGGCACACACGAGAGCTTGCTCTTAGAGGAAGGGATGTACAGGAGATTGTACGAGTTACAGTTCGCGGCATCAGATCCTGCGCGTGCGTCTGAGACGGTGCAGTAACCGCTGTGGGTCCGATGTAGTTCATCGTTCTGTCTCGAGCTTTCCCGACATTTCAGTGAAGCCCAGTGTTTCCCCGAAAATCCTAGTGGTAAGATTGAGTTCCCTCGGCGACGTCATTCTCGCCTCTTCCTTTCCCCTTGCCCTCAAGGACGTCGTTCCGGACGCCAGCATCACGTTTCTAACCAAGGACGCCTTCACCAGTGTCTTCGAGAACAATCCCGCCGTTGATGAGTTGGTTTCCTTCTCTCGGAGGGGAAATGCCCTGAGCGATATCTTCTCAGCGGCCCGAGAACTGAGGTCGAAGCGGTTCGATCTCGTGTTTGATCTGCAGCGTAATCCGCGTTCTCGCCTCCTTTGCCTCCTTGCCAGACCGCGGGCGTGCGCAAGAGCAGAGGGAGACGGCCTGTCAAGACACGCGATGGTGCGCTTCAAGAACTTCCGTCCGCGTCGAGTGAGACATTCCGTAGAGCGTTTTCTGAGCGCCGCCCAGAAACCCTTCGGTCCTGTGCCCGCCCTGAGGCCTAGAATGTTTCTTGACGAAGAGGAGAAGGATTCTGCCTGGGCTTTTGTGCGTTTCTCGCGGGGACGGGGAGGGCGACCGATCGTAGGAATCTGTCCAGGTGCGAGATGGCAAACGAAAATGTGGGGTACGGAGCGGATGAGTCTTCTCGTTGAGAAGCTGAACGGAGAAGGTATCGATGTGTGCGTTCTTGGAGGCAAGGCTGACGAAGCAGCTATCGAGGAGGTGAAGGGACGCTGTGGGGAACTCGAAGGCGTGCGGTTCCACAGCGGCGACCTTCGAAGTCTGGCGACGCTGATGTCGCGTTGCGATTGTGTCGTCTCAAATGATTCGGGTCTCATGCACATGGCCCATGCGGTAGGAACGCCGGTCGTCGCCATCTTTGGCTCGACGATTCCGGAGTTCGGCTTCTATCCGCCGGATTCGCGCTCTGTCGTGATCTCGAAGTCTTTTCACTGCAAGCCCTGCGACGTTCATGGTCGAAAGGACTGCAAAGAAGGCGACATGCGGTGCATGGAATCCATAGACGTCTCCAATGTCTATGATGAGGTTCAGAGAGTTCTGGAAGGCAGGAAGAAAACTCGGTCGGGTGCAGGGTCGCGGCTCGAGTTGCCTCGTTTCGTGCTCGGAGATGGCGAGCCGTCTTCAGGCGGCAGAGAGTGGAGCCTACCGGAGACTGGCACAGTTGCAGTGCGCGTTCCGAACTGGGTGGGCGATGCAGTCATGGCCCATCCGTCGCTCGCTGCGTTGAGGCAGTGTGCCGCAGGGCTCAAGATAATCGCCGTAACTCACGAACGCGTTGCGAATCTGTTGGAAGACGGTCGGCTCGCGGACGCATTGGTGCGCGTTCACTCTGGGGGTATCGTGGGTTTGTTGAAGACGGCGCTCACGTTGAGAAAGAGAAATTGCACCGTGGGAGTGGCGATGCCGGATTCGTTCTCTTCTGCGCTGATGCTGTGGTTGGGTGCAGTGAGGAAGGTTGTCGGATTCAGGGGTGAGCTTCGAGCCGGAATGCTTGCCGTTTCTTTGAGGCGTGACAGGTGGAGCCACCTGTGTGAACAGTACGCTCAGCTTCTTCCGAGAGGCTGCACACCGGGCCCAAAGCCCACGCTGATTGCCTCTCCCGTTGAGCTGGGTTGCGCGTGGACTCTGCTCGAGGATGCCGGCGTGTCGGAGGCATCCGTTCCGGTGTTGTTGGCTCCGGGTGCAACTTACGGTGAGACTAAGAGGTGGTCCGAGCAGAACTACGTGCGCCTCGTTAAGTTGCTTACCGAGAGAGCGGGTCTTCAGGTGGTCCTGCTGGGCAGTCAGGCGGAGAAAGAGCTGTGTGGAAGGATTACCGCGGAGTCGAATGGCTCGGTGGCTGACCTGTCGGGGCGGACGAGTCTCCGCGAACTCGCTGCCCTCGCGTCACTGGCCGGCCTGTTTGTGGGAAACGATTCCGGTGCCGTCCACGTTGCTGCTGCAACTGGATGTCCAGTGGTGGTAATATTCGGTTCGTCGGATCCGTCCTGGACGACTCCTCGTGGCGGTGAGGTCAGGGTTCTCTACAAGAAGGTGTCTTGTTCACCCTGCTTTCGAAAAGAGTGTCCCTATGACCTTCAGTGCCTGAGGCAGATCGAAGTTGAGGAGGTGTTTCAGGCGGCCATGGAAGTACGCAGGGGCGATCGCGGGTAAGGACGCGTCCTGGATTAGAAAGAAGGCCTCGAGGAAGAGTGAGGAGGAAGCAGTTGAGTCGAGAGAAGTGGGCAGTTTTTCTGGATAGGGACGGGACGATCATTGAAGAGACCGGATACATCTCTGACCCCGAGAAGGTGACGCTGCTGGTTAACGTGGCATCATCCATCGCACGCCTGAACCGAAAGAGGGTACCGGTCGTTGTAATATCCAATCAAGCGGGAGTCGCGCGAGGCCTCTTCAGTGTCGAAGACATCGAAACAGTCAACCAGAAGTTGCGAGAGCTACTTGCCGTTCACGGGGCCTCGCTCGATGCCATATACTATTGCGTTCACCACCCGGATTATGACGTGGAATGCGACTGCAGGAAACCGAAACCGGGTCTTCTCCTGAAGGCGGCGGAGGAGCATGACATCGACCTTGCTCGAAGTTTCATGATTGGTGACAAGCTGACGGACATCCAGGCGGGTAGAGCAGCCGGAACGTACACCATCTTCGTCCGCACCGGCTTCGGGAGCGAAGAGCTGGAAAAGAACAGTGACGAGATTCTTCGTCTGACCCATAAGGTCTGTGAGAATTCGACAGAAGCGATCGAGTGGATACTGGAGCAAAGATTCGGCAGCCGGCGGGCCGGCTGAGTTCAATGCTCTCGGTTGCTCTGAGTCTGCTCTCCCGGCTGAGTGAGCTTAACGGCCCAGCCAGATTCGAGTGTAATGACACGGATTATCTTCGCTATTGCTGACCGTTTCTTCCTTCTGAGACCGCTTGTATTGGTACCTGCCGTTACTTTCTTTCTTCTTGGATACCGCGATGCGCGTGAAGGTGCCGAAGCGGGACAAGGGCCGTTTCTTCTGGCCGCCGTCTGCTATGCCTTGCTGATGGGCTCGGTGTATGTGGTCAACCAGATTGCAGACATCGAAAGTGACAAGGCCAACGAGAAACTCTTCGTCCTCCACCAAGGAATGGTCAGCAGCGGCGAGGCGATAGCCTTGGCCGTAGTCCTCTCGGTGGTCTCGATGGCCGTTGCGCTCACGATTGGCGGTCGCACTGCGCTCTATTTCGGTCTTTCGCTTCTACTGGGTCTTGCATATTCGGTTCCGCCCGTTGCTCTCAAGAGACGTTTTCCGTTTGATCTGCTTGCCAATGCACTGGGCTACGGAGTGCTGGCCTACGCCTCCGGCTGGTCTGTAGTGGAAGGGTCCGGGCATCCCGAAGTGATGAGAGCCGTGCCCTTTGCACTGTGTGTGGGTGGCGTTTTTGTCCTTACAGCGTTGGCGGACAGGGAAGGAGATGAGAGCAGTGGGTTTAAGTCGACGGGCGTCGTTTTGACTCCGATTCAGTGTGCGATATTAGCCCTTTTCCTTGTGGCTCTGGCATTGCCGGTGGCTCTGCTCGTCCGGAATCAAATAGCTGCAGCGGGCTCCATTGTGTCTCTCCCGCTTTTTGCGTACGCGGCGCTCAGGGTCGGGCCTCGGGCCGTCAAGATTGCCTACAGGTGCGGTTCCGCCATTTTTGTCCTTATCGTGGGCCTCCTTCATCCCGTGTTTCTTGTCGTAGTCCTGGTCGTTCTTGGCCTGGCGCGTCTGTACTATTCAAGGAGGTTTGCCCTCAACTATCCTTCGATCGCCGGAAGGTGAAGACGGTTTAAAGAGTCGGGAGGCGGACTCAGCTAGAACAGGGGCCTTCGAACAGCCGTGTCGTCACCGAGACCGCCAGGGCGATGCGATCGCGTCCGTTAGCCCGAAACAGCAAAGGGCGGAAAGCGGTACAAGCGGAAAGTTGACTCCGGCGAGACTCCGCGCCAGCAAAAAGACTAGTCAGCTCCGGATTCCGGCACCCTCTGTAGCACGAAACCGTCTCTAGATTTCAGGTAACTCAGACCTTGGATGTCCTTCTCTCTAAGGAGACCTTCGTCAACTAGCGACGTGAGTTCGTCCGGGTAAGAGCCGTGTTTCGTCCTGTAGACTTCGGCCGCAAATCGGACGTTTTCCTCTTGGTTTACGTTAGCGCGCAGCGCAGCGGTGGCAGAAGGAACGGCAGGTGCACGGAGCAGCAACCTGACGGCCCAGTTGATGCCAAAGGAGGCTCCCAAGATCACGGCAAGGGCAACGACGATTCCCAACACGGGGGCCGTTGTCCTCTTCTTTCGCACAGGCCTCATCGGGACTACGTCAGGTTCTCCCTCGGCGGACCATTGAGCCACCTCTGCGACACCCACCTGAATGAGGTCACTCAGAATCTCGTACGTCTCGAACTCGCCAACTCTTGACTTCGCCAGTATCTCACGTATTGGACGGTTGCCATCTATGAGACCCAGCACCCATTTCTCTTCGTCAGCGAGTTCGGGCTTCTCTGGAGGCTCTCTGCGCCGAAGAACCGCGGCAGGGGAGTACAGCTGTTTGATGCGATCGCTCTCGTCGATTCTTCTCATGCTCTCCATGAGAAGCGCCTCTGTTTTCATGGGCACTTTGAAGAAGAGCTTCGCGACGGTCTTGTCGTCGCCTGAGAAGTTGTAGACTCCCTTCTTCCAGCTGAGCATCCTAGGAAGCAGCTCGCGCGCATGCATCTCTATGGCTTCCGCAAGTTGCTTGTTCGTCAGGTAGCCACCGGTGATTATTATCTCCGCAAACTCCTTCTTACTCTGCCCGCGGATGGCGCAAATCTGCTCAATCTGCTCCTCGGTGAGTCTATTAGTAGTGGAGAGGTATTCTAGCAGAGGGTCGCTTTTCTTTTCACGCCTGTCAGTCAGAGAGACAATGACACCCTTCTCAAAGAAGACCACTCCGCTTGCCTCGGGGGAGGTCAGCCTCAGGACTCCAGACTTCTTCTGGATAGAGATGAGCTGGAGTATCTCAGCCAGACTGAAGTCTTCCAGACTTCCCTGTAATGCCATCTGTCACCTGTTTCCTGCCAGGTTCACGTTTCAGGAGTCTCAGCGACACGGGTGCAGAGACGGATTTCCTAGAGTATATCAGCAATGTCAAAACATGGATCAGAAGTAAGGGGGCGATCACCGTCACGTATCTCATAGAATATTCCTGTTGATACCGCATTGACGGCACGTAGTCAAAAAGATAACTCTGTCCCCACAAGTAGATGCCCACGGCGGTACTCCACAGGAGAAGTAGGAAACCCCTTACGGAGTCGCCGTTCTGGATCATCGTGAAACCGGGGACAAATACTTTGAAGGGCAGCGACAGGGGCAGTCGCTTTCGGGTCTCAACCTTGAGCTGCTTGTTTAGCAGCAGGTCCGCAAACTCGTCAGATTTGAGAGAGCTGGCACTGGTTCCACATATCTCGCAGAATATCATGCGATGCGCTCTCTTGAGACATTTTCTGCAAACGACCTTCCCGCAGTTGACACACCTGTAGGTGTATAAGTTCCTGAAGGCGAACACGCCCCCTAAGACACACATGGCGAACAAGACGGATATGACGGCGCTTTGCCGTCTTGTGCCGATTCCCAGATAAGCAGAGGTACCCGCGAGAAACCCCGGTGAAGAGGCGTCCCTGCCTTCGCGTATCAGGTTCTTCCAGAAACGAGGGGCTGAGAGGCCGACATCTATCACGCTCCGATTAAGCTGCTCGCGGCTATTGACCGAGAATTCACCTATCAACTCGGAGTCAAGCTTATTCGCCCGCGTGAGCTCTTCGTTTGCCCTCTCGAACATCAATCTCTTGGTGAAGACCTGGGCAAGATTGTAATGAGGTTCTGCCAGAGAAGGTCTGATACTTGTGGCCTTGCGATAGAGATCCTCGGCCGTTTCAAGATCGCCGAGGTTAAAATAGACATTTCCGAGGTTGTTGAGATAGATGGGATCATCGGGGGACAATTCAACCGCGGTCGCCAGTTCCTTCCTGGCGATTCCCAGCTTGCCCGCTTTTCGTGTCATGGTGCCATAGGCAAAGTGATAGGTGGCGTTCTCGGGTTCGGCTTCAAGGAACTCAAGCAACGACCTTTCCACTTCTCTGTTCCATCCTCTTTGGAGGGCCAGGTAAGAGACGTAGGAGGAGGATTGGCGGTTAAGAGGCGGAAACCTGGACGCGATCCACCCCGATACAAACGGGGCAGCTACTGAGAGGATGAGAAAAACCGACCCGAAAAATCTCTCCCTCTTGCTCATGCACCTCCACAGGGCGCCGCTGTAGCAGAGAATTGTCCCCGCTACCCCCAGACCCCAGAAAAGGGGCTGAAGCACGGCGACTGCACCGAGAACTCCAGCTGCCTTGGACGGCATATCGACTGACAGGCGCTCAGAAAGTGCATGTCGAAGCCGCTCCACGTGCCTTGCACAGGTAAAGAGTGTGAAGAGTGCCGAGGACACGAGCAGAGTTAGCCAACCCATCACGGCAGCGTTCTTGGCAAAGAAATACTGCGCCGCGAAGTCTTCCCGTAGTATCCGAGCCACAACAGAGAGCTCCGCGACGGCCTTTCCAGGGTCCGTCAAGAGATGAGCCCTGAGCAGGGAGAAGTGCGGATCGAGGAAAGAGGGGTCAAGTTCCGAGGCCGTCTGAAACGCCAGGATGGCCCTCGTGGGATTGCCCTGCTCTCTCTCTTCGATTCCTAGCTTGTAGTAAGCATGTGCGGAAGGGGCGAAAGCCGAAATGCCGCTGTTAAGTCTCAACTCCTTTACGGAAGATAGGGTTTGCTCGCTGAGAGGATTAGTCGGTACCTCATTGCGAGGTTGGCCGTCGGCCCAAGTTGCGGCAACGGTCAGCAGCAACAGTGTAAGAAAAAGGGCGATGCGGGACCCTTTTGCCATAGTTTCCCTTTCACTCATCTTGAGAATTAACACGAAGTTATTCGGTCGAGACAGGCCTGTCAAGAGAAAAGCTGCGCTTGAGCTTCGGCATAGTTTTTCGTTGACTGACAGTTACAGGAACCGTAATGTTTCCGACAAAATATCGAGGTGGGGGACAATATGCAGGTTTACATCAGCCAGATTGCCGGCTCTGTATCCAAGGACGTCGAAATAAGAGGCTGGCTCTACAACAAGAGATCCAGCGGCAAGCTCTATTTCCTGCTTGTCAGAGACGGTACCGGGACGATTCAGGTCGTCATAGACCAGGGCTCCGTAAGGGCGGAGACTTTCGCGAAGTGCGAAGAGCTGACGCAGGAAAGCTCTCTCATAGTCAGAGGCAGGGTCAACGAGGAACGAAGAGCTCCAGGAGGGTACGAGATCATTCTGTCCGAGCTGGAGATAGTCCACCTTGCGAGTGACTACCCGCTGACTCCCAAAGAGCACGGCGTTTCCTTCCTGATGGACCGGAGGCACCTGTGGCTGAGATCCTCTCGCCAGCACGCCATCCTTTCCATCAGGAGTTCGGTGGAGAAAGCCTGCCAGGATTTCCTCGACTCTCGGGGTTTTGTGCTGATAGATGCCCCCATACTTACGCCCTCTGCCTGCGAGGGTACGACCACGCTGTTCGAGACCGACTACTTTGGTTCGACGGCATATCTCAGCCAGAGTGGGCAACTGTACATGGAGGCCGCTGCCATGGCTTTCGGCAAGGTCTACTGCCTGGGCCCCACCTTCAGGGCCGAGCGTTCGAAGACCAGAAGGCATCTGATCGAATTCTGGATGCTGGAACCGGAGGTGGCGTTCGCCTCTCTCGAGGACGTAATCGTCCTGGGCGAAGAACTGGTGGTCCACGTGGTCAAGCGCATCCTGGAGGAGCGGAGGGAAGCGCTTGAGAAACTCGGGCGCTCTTTGGAGGCCCTTGAAGCAGTTCAGCCTCCGTTTCCGCGTATCAGTTATGACGAGGCAATCGGGAGGCTTAAGTCAAGAGGCCTAGACATCAACTGGGGCGACGACTTCGGGGCTGTTGAGGAAACGGAGCTCTCCAAGTCCTCGGATAAGCCAATCTTCGTCTGTGGCTTTCCCTCTGAGTGTAAGGCCTTCTATATGAAGACATCTCCCGGTGACCCGAGAACGACGCTTTCGGTGGACCTGCTTGCTCCGGAGGGCTACGGGGAGATCATTGGCGGAGGCCAGAGGGAAGACAGCCTAGAGATACTGGAGGCGAAGGTGAGGCAGGCTGGGCTTCCCCGTGAGGCGTTTGAGTGGTATCTTGACCTCCGGAAATACGGGAGTGTCGAACATTCTGGGTTTGGCCTGGGCCTCGAGAGGACCGTGGCCTGGATCTGTGGAATAGAACACATCCGAGAGGCCATTCCTTTTCCCCGGATGCTTCACCGACTGGGACCGTAGGTGCTGCACCTGCTCGTGCACGGGTCAGGCTGAGATGGTTGAATTCGTTCGGGATGCAGGGTCTGATTCGGGGAACGCGGTCGGCCGTGACAGTGGACAGAAAAGTATTGACAACTTACTACGAGGGACTTAGACTCAAGTTGGTGCCGTTTGTAACGGCTTGTTGCGAGACGAGGCTGCCCTGCGGCGCGATTTTTTTCCAGGGGAAATGAGAGGGGGTGAAGCTCAGAGGGCTTTGCCGTACCCTTGATATATTCCCGTTGTCTTCTGGCTGGATGGTTTAGGAAGGAGTTAGTTTCATGTCGAAGAGAATGTTAGTGGTCTTATTGCTTGTGTGTCTGAGTGTTTGCCTGTCTGCTTTTCTGATCTCGTCTAACGCTCAGGAGGAGCCCGATACTGGTCTCGTTGAAGCTGACACGGCAGTTGCTGGAGCCGACACCGCCATGATGGCTGAAGCCGCCCCGTTTATCGAGGAAGAGGAGGAGACTTGGATCGACCGGATGAGACGAAGCGGAGTCGTCGACCTCTACGAGAGAGGCGGGGTGTTCATGCACGCCCTGCTTGTACTCTCCATCCTCGGAGTGGCCGTCATACTGGAGAGAGTATATACGCTGAGCAAAGCGACCACAGATACAAAGAGACTCATGGCTGACGTGCTCAGGACCTTCAAGTCGCAGGGAGTCGATGCAGCGCGCACGATGCTGGAGAAGACGAGAGGACCGATCGCTGCCGTGTTGCACGCAGGTCTGCTCAAAGTAGAGAAGGGCTCTGACGCGGTGGAGAAGGCAATAGAGACCGCAGCTTCTATCGAGACGTCTTTCCTTGAGAGAGGACTTATCTGGCTGGCGACCGTGGCGAACATCGCACCGCTGGTGGGCTTTCTTGGAACGGTGTCCGGTATGATTCACGCTTTCGAAGCTATTGCCGCCGCCGAGCAGGTGAGCGCCAAGCTGGTTGCATCGGGTATTTCGGAGGCACTGATTACCACTGCCACCGGTCTGATTATTGCTATTCCGACGCAGGCCGCGTACAACTTCTTCGTGTCAAAAATTGACAGGTTCACGGTCGAGATGGAGGAATCAAGCGCCGACCTTCTGGACGCTCTTGCCGCCGCCAGTGCGCGCGAGGAAGCTGCGTCGTAGAGCCGTAGAGGGTGAGTATTGATGGTATTTAAGAAGAAAAAAAGACAGCCGCCGGAGATTCCGCTAGCTTCTACTGCGGACGTGGCGTTCTTGCTTCTCATATTCTTCATTGCCACCACGGTCTTCAGCATGGAGGAGGGACTGACAGTTCTTCTTCCGACTAAGGGTTCGAAGATAGTGAAGGTCAATGTGAAGAACGTAGCAAGAATCGTTGCGGACGAGAACGGGAGTGTCACTATTGACAAGGAGCCTATTGCAATTCCGGACATCGAAGACGCCGTGCGGATGAGACTTGCACAGAACGACAAGCTGGTCATCTCTCTCGAGACACATCCCAGGTGTGAGTATGGGGTGATGGTGAAGGTGCTTGACCAGCTCAAGCTTGCCAATGCGAGTAGATTTTCCCTACGAACGCTAAAGGCGGATTAGCGGCGGTTTCGGCAGGAGTATGGCCAAATGGCAGGACAAAAACTGAGAATTCAGAGCCGAATTCCGACAGCCTCTATGGGCGACATTGCAATGCTGCTTCTCATCTTCTTCATGTCGACCGTTATTTTTCGCATGGAGGCAGGTCTCCCGGTAAGCCTTCCTCGTTCCGAGGCGGGAGAGAAGGTCCCCAGGGAGAATTCGGCACGTATATGGATCGATGCCGCAGGCAATGTTTCAATCGACGATAACTTGATCTCTATTCCGGACATCGAACCCATCATCGCGAACAAGCTGATGAGGAATCCCTCTCTCATCGTTGCCTTCAACACCGATAGGAGATGTCCTTACAGCGTGGTTGCCGATGCGATGGAATACCTTAAGAAAGCGAATGCCCTGCGCGTTTCCTTCACAGCTCCTAAACTGACAGGGGGTGGGGAGGAACAATGAGCGCGACTGCGAACGCTCTATTCAAAAAGAAATACACTAAGTATCTGGAAGTAGCAATGGCAGGTGCTGTAGTCATCCACGCTGCGATCTTCTACTTCTCTCCTCCTTATGTGCCACGTCCCTATACTTTGAGGGAGCGGAAGATGGAGGTTGTGGACCTACCCGAGAACATTGAGATCCCGCCGCCTCCAGAGGAGATCGAACGACCTCAACTTCCTCAGGAAGCGGAGATTTCTGAAGACGTTAGTGAGGAAGAGACGATTGCACCTACAGAGTTTAACCCCTTTGAGCCGCCGGTCATTCCTACTCAGCCGGACATGCCGGACATCTTCCTTGCTTACGATTCGCCGCCACAGGTGATAAGAAGTGTGAGCCCCGAGTATCCTGAGCTGGCGTCTGAAGCAGAGGCCGAGGGGGCTGTGCAGGTGGAGGTGACGATTGACGAGACTGGCAGGGTGATATTTGCCAGGGTGGTGGCAAGCGATACGATAGAGAGCTTGAATCTGGCAGCGCTGGAAGCTGCGAAGAAATTCCTTTTCAAGCCGGCGAAGCAGAGGGACGTCCCTGTCAAGTGCAGGATTGTCATTCCCTTCCGCTTCACCCTTGACTAAGTGGTCAGATCGCCGGCTGCCTCGTTCTCGGTCGCTTGGTGGATGTTGCTTGGAGGGCTCAGCAAGTTTGAGATCTGCGGGGGCAGTGTGGGTGTCACACTGCCTCTTTGAGTTTTCTTTCACTCTCGAGTTTTCCGGGACCTTCCGATTTCCCGAAGCCATCCGGTCTTCTGGGATACCGTAACCCGTTCAGCAAGGAGGATGCGATGACTGCCCATGACGCTACTGAGGTTGGTGAGCCCCAGGCCGGGGGTCTGGCGGATTCGTTTGGGAAAGCAATTCGAGTTCTCTTTAGCCCACAAGAGGTGTTCCAAGGACTGGATAAGCGACCCAGTTGGTTTGCGCCCGTACTCATCTGTGTGGTGGTTGCTGCACTCAGCTCGTGGATTATCTTCTATCCCATTACCGTTCCCGAGCAGCGTCAGCAGATGGAGGAGAGGTTTGAGCAGCAGGGCATGACCGAGGAACAGCTCGAGAGGGCAACTCAGTTTTTCGACAGCAACATAATGATCCTCATAGCCGTTCTTAGTCCTGTTATTCTGATTCCGCTAGCTATCCTCATCGTGTCAGCCGTCCTGCATTTCGTTTGCGGACTCATTCTGGGTGGCCAGACCACCTTCTCGCGAACCTTCGCTCTAATGGCATACTCGTCTATGGTCCTGTTGCCGGGGGCGATAGTCAAAGTTCCGTTACAGCTTGTGAAAAAGACGACTCAGGTTCACGCCGGCCTGGGTCTCCTGCTTGCTGCTCCCGAGTCGTCCTCTAGTTTCGGGTACCGTTTCTCGTACAACTTTCTTGCCCAGGTAGATGTGTTCAACATATGGGAAATCATCCTGATAGCAATCGGGATTTCGGTCATGTTCAAGTTTTCAAGACAGAAATCCTATTACACCATGGGAGTTCTCTGGATACTGTGGCTGCTGGGCAGTTCAGCGGTTGGTGCACTCATGCACAGGTAGTCGGCCGGTGGTTTTTCGGCGCGGCCTGAAACTACGGACCCGGACGAGGCGTATATATGAGCGGTAGCGAACTGACGCTCTCGCGTTGGTTTAGAAACTGTTGATACTACCGCCAGGAGGGATTTGAATGTACCTGAGAATGCGCGTCTTCGTGTTTGTTGTCGTTTTCCTTGCCTTTTGCACAATCGCGTCGTCACCACCTGCAACCGCTGCTTCCAGTTCGGTTCCCACGCTACCCGACGGGCCACTCAGAGTCGATGACTGCGTGAGAATCGCCCTGGGCAGGAACTTCTCTGTTGTGAATGCCCGGGAGGGTGTGAGGGAATCCCAAGGTGCGCAGCTCGCCGCAATCAGCAGTTTTGCTCCTCACATCAGCTCCGGCGGCAGTTTTGCAAGGCGCATTCAGGGTCCCCAGGAGTTCTATGTGGCGGAGTTTGACTTGACCTTCAAGACTGACAGACTTTCCTCCGACACTTATTCGTACAACATCCAGGCCACGCAGAACCTTCTGAGCGTCAGTGACTGGGCCAACATCTCCAGCGCCGGACACTCCGTTCGGGCTGCGCGCTATTCTCTGGATCTGGCCAGGCAAACGGTTGCGTATCAGGTAAAGGCTCAATTCTATGAGTTGCTCAAGGCGACGAAGCTCGCGGAGGTGAGCCGGGGAGCCATGGAGCTCAGCGAGGACGAGCTCAGGAGGGCAAACGCTCTGTATGAGGTAGGCTCCGTTGCCAAGGGAGACGTGCTCAAGGCCAAGGTGCGCGTGTCACAGAGCGAGCTCGAATTGATCGGCGCTGAGAACAGGGTAAAGCTCGAACGTTCCAGACTCGCAAAGCTGATGGGTCTACCCGTGGAAACGGCCCTGGAGATAGTGGAAGACCTGGGTAGAGAGACGCCGCAGGTAGAAGTTGAAGACCCGGTCAAGCTGGCTCTTAAACGAAGGCCGGACGTGCTTGCGGCCAGAGAGAATCTCAAGGGTGCCGATGCCTCAAGGTTCGCCTCGAAAGCGGCAAGATTTCCGAGCGTGTATTCCAGTCTTCAATACAGCTGGTCTGACAACTCTTTTCCGGAGACGTGGGATTCTCACAGGAAGAATTACTCCTGGAACGTCAGACTAGGTCTAAACGTGCCCATATTCGATGGGCTCAGTATAGCCGCCGGGATAAGGCAGGCAACGGCCCGGGCGGCAATGATGGACAACGAGATGAAGGAAACGGAGCTGCAGGCGGCTCTTGAGGTGAAAGAGGCGTTGCTTGTCCTCGATGAGGCCACGAAAAGGATCGCCGCTTCGAAGAGCGGATTGGCGAGCGCGGAGGAAGATTACAGGCTTTCGCGTGAGAGGTACGACGTGGGCTCCGGAACGATGCTGGAGCTGCTGGACGCCGAGGTGAGTCTCTCACTGGCCAGGAGTTCCCACGTCGAGGCGCTGGCCAGCCTTAGAGTTGCAGAAGCCTTGTTGGAGAAAGCGACAGGGGAGCCTGCCGAGTAGCCCGACCGCGACGGAGGCGCAGAGAAAATGACGCGAAAACGTAAGAGGATTCTGATAATTGCCGGCATTGCGCTTGTCGCCGTTCTCATCATTGTGGGTAACGTGGGGCGAAGTTCCGAGAAAGGCGTCGAGGTCAAAACCTCAGAGGTTAGCGTCGGCAGTATTACCTCCACCGTGAGAGCCCCGGGCAAGATAAGACCGGAGAAGGAAGTCCAGATCAGCGCAAGCGTGCCCGGGGAAATCGTGCATCTTGCCGTCAGAGAGGGTGACAGGGTAGAGAAGGGTCGGCTGCTACTTCAGCTAGACAAGGCAGAATACTCGGCCCAGGTTGAACAGAGGAGGGCGACGCTCAATAGTGCCAGAGCGGGCCACCGTCTTGCCGCGGCTTCGCTTGAGCAGATGAAGTCCATTTACCAAAGAAAGCAGGCTCTCTTTGAACGCAAGCTGGCTTCTCTTGAAGAGCTGGAGGCTGCACGGACCCAGCTGGACGTCCAAGAGGCCGAGCTAGAGGCAGCGAGTCAGAGAATCGCCGAGGCCGGCGCCGCTCTCAATATGGCGGAGGACAATCTAAGAAAGACCACGTTTCTTGCGCCTCAGTCAGGCGTCGTGTCTGAGCTTAACGTTGAAGAAGGTGAGATCGTGGTGGTCGGCACGATGAACGTGCCAGGCACGGTGATAATGACCGTTGCAGACCTGGCACACATGCAGGTCGAGTGTGACGTCGACGAGACCGATGTCGTCAGTGTGAAGGAAGGGCAGAAGGCCAACATCTTCGTGGACGCGTTTCCCGACACCGTCTTTGAGGCGACCGTCACGGAGATAGGAAGTTCGGGAAAGCGATCGGCCTCGGCCACCGAAGGCTCGGCCACAGATTTCGAGGTGAAGCTTAAGCTCAGGCCCGGGATTGAGCGTCTGAAACCCGGCATGACCGCTGACGCTGAGATAGAGACCGCGACTCATATCGACGCACTTAAGGTTCCCATACAGGCCATAGTCGTCAGGGAGAAGAAGACCTTAGAGAAGTGGATGTCTAAGCGCGAGGAAAAGGAAAAGAAGGAGAAGAAGGGCAAACGCACTAAGAAGCACGAGGAAGAGAAAGTCGAGGAAGGGAAGGCCGAGGACGTGGCGCTCGGAGAGAAGCAGGATATAGAGCCGGTAACTGAGATTGAGCCGGGCTCAGAGCAGGAGCAAGCTACGGAAACCGAACTACGGCCAGAATCTGAACAGGGCCGGGAGATGGAAGCCGAAGCCGAGCCGGAACCGGAAGTAGAGCGGGAGTCTGGTGAAGAAAAGGAGGCTCCCGAGCCTCAAGAAGAGGCCGTTTCTGCCGGCGCGGATTCTGCGGAAGCCTCAGAGGAGGAGGTTGGGGAAGAAATAACCGGGGTCTTTGTCGTGGACGGAGATAACGCCAAGTTCGTGCCTGTCAAGACGGGCATCATGAGTGAAACGGACATCGAGATTCTGGAGGGCCTCTCCAAAGAGGATCGCGTCATCACCGGTCCCTTCAGAGTGCTCAGAGAACTCAAGGACGGCCAGCGGATAAAGGAGGAGAAGAAGGAGAAGGAGAAGAAGGAAGAGGGCGAGGAGAGTGATGAGGAGGACTAGCACTCTGACTCAGGACAGCACCGGCGCGATACAAGACACAAGCAGGTTCACGTAAGACATAAGTAGGCTGATGCCGGAGATAAGCAGGCGGACGCAGGACAGAAGCAGGGTGACGCAAGACGGTAAGAGGCCCGCGTAAGATACGAACCGGCCCACCTGGAACACGAAGAGCCCCACTTGAAACAGGAGAGTAGATGTCAGGACTAATAGAGCTTAAGAGTGTGACGAAGATATATGAGGTGGGTGCGGAGAAGGTACACGCGCTGCGCGGGATCGACCTGGAACTGTCTTCCAACGATTATCTCGCCATAATGGGTCCCTCTGGCTCGGGCAAATCCACTTTAATGAATCTTATTGGTTGCCTGGACACTCCAACGAGTGGTTCATACAGGTTCAAAGACCGGGAAGTCAAAGATCTGTCCGATGATGAGCTTGCCCGAATAAGAAACAAAGAGATAGGATTCGTTTTTCAGACTTTCAATCTTCTTCCGCGAGCCGACGCTTCCCATAACGTAGAGCTTCCCCTAATCTACGCCGGCGTCTCGCGGGCGGAACGGAAGAGCAAGGTTGAGGCTGCCCTCAAGGCCGTTGGGCTTGAGGACAGAGCCAGACACCGTCCCGCTGAGCTTTCCGGCGGGCAGCGCCAACGCGCAGCGATCGCAAGGGCGCTAGTGAATGAACCTTCCGTCATACTTGCAGACGAGCCCACAGGGAACCTCGACAGCAAGACAGGCGAGGAGATAATGCAAGCGATGGGCAAGATCCATGACGCCGGTAACGCCATCATTCTCGTAACACACGAAGAGTACATAGCAAAGCACGCAAGGCGCATTGTCAGGCTGAGAGATGGCCTCATCGAGGCCGATGAAGTGGTTTGAGACAGCGGGGGTGAGTCTTGCAGTTCTCTGAGAGCTTCCGGATAGCGGTCTCAACCCTTGGTGTGCATAAGGTCCGTTCCCTGCTGACTGTTTTCGGCACGGTAATAGGCGTGATGTCGGTGGTGACAATCGTGTCTATCATCGAGGGCATGAACGAGTACGTTTCCGAGAGGCTCGTGGCCGAGGGTTCCAACACTTTCTACGTGGATAAGTTCGGCATGATCACCAATTACGAAGAGTACCTCGAAGCTATGAAGCGAAAGGACTTCACGATGGATGACGCTCGCGCCGTGGAGCGCCTGGCCCCGGCGGTCCTGGCAGCCGGAGCAGTGGCCGAAACCCGCAAGACCGTCCGCTACCGGTCCAATAGCGTTTCGGGAGTCAACGTCCGGGGAGTGGACGAGCGATACGGACTAATCGAGGCGGTTTCGGGGGTCGACGTTGAGGAGGGTAGAATTATTTCCCGCGAAGACGTGCTCAGAAGAAGGGCCATATGCGTCATTGGTGATGACGTCAAGACTAAGCTCTTTGGCGGTGTGGACCCCATTGGAAAAGAAGTACGAGTCGGACGACACACTTTCAGAGTCATCGGCGTTGGAGAGAAGAAGGGAACCCTGCTAGGAATCAGTCAGGACAGCTTCGTGAGGATTCCTCTGACTGCGTTTCAGAAGATTTTCGGGTCCAGAACGCCGGTGGCCATCGCTGTCAAGGCGCGCCACCAGGAGAGCTACGAGCTTGCTCAAGACGAGGTGAGGGCCATACTGAGAGCCAGGAGGAAGGTCCCGTTCTCAAAGCCGGATGACTTCAATATCATGGGCGCAGAGACGTTCATGGAGTTATACAGAAGCTTCACCTCCACCGCGTATCTCGTCACCGTCGGCATTGCCGCGATTTCGCTCGTGGTCGGCGGGATAGTGATCATGAACATAATGCTCGTATCCGTGACGGAGAGGACCAGAGAAATAGGCATAAGGAAGGCAATAGGTGCGAGGCGCGGCGATATAATGCTTCAGTTTCTCATCGAATCGTTGATTCTCTCCGGCTCGGGAGGCTTAATAGGTGTACTTCTGGGGGTGGCCATAGCCCTCCTAATCTCGGGCGTGACCCCGCTTCCTGCTGCGATTCGAGCTTGGGCAATAATCATGGGTCTGGCAGTGGCGTGTGGTGTGGGTACTTTCTTCGGGATTTACCCGGCGGCCAGGGCAGCCAAACTGGACCCGATAGTGGCGCTACGCTACGAATAGCCGAGGTACGCTGGCCGGAGCAATCATGAAGGTAAGAGTCGGACTTTTCAGAGAAAGCTTGGCGATGGCCCTCACGTCTCTGTGGACTCACAAGTTGAGGGCGATTCTCACCATTCTTGGCGTTGTGATCGGCATTACCACTGTCGTCGGGATGGTCTCCCTGGTGCAGGGGCTCAACCGCAGCATGGCGAGACAGATTCGCTCCCTCGGCACGTCGGTAATATACGTAAGGAAGTTCGAACCCGGCCTTTTTGTGGGAGAGTTGCCCGAAAGCTTGAGGCACCGTAGAGACTTCAGTGTAGAGGATGCAGAAGCCATCAGGCGGCTCTGCCCTTCGGTCAAGGCGGCGGTACCTCTCAACTACACCGGGGCTCCTCTCAAGTACAGGGACAGGGAGACCACGATGACTCAGATAGTGGGCAGTGACCCTGACTACCTGGAGATACACGCACTCGGCATATCGTCCGGGAGGTGTTTTACTCGGGAGGAGGTTCTTCACAACTCCGACGTGTGCGTTCTGGGTCAGGATTTGCTCGAGACACTTTTTCCACACAGTTCCGCCGTGGAAAGGTGGATCTCGATAGGCGGGAAACGCTTTCGTGTCGTGGGAGAGCTGGAGAAGCGCGGCAACTTCCTTGGGCAAAGTCTGGATGATTTCGTCATCATGCCCCATTCCACCCTGGGGAAGAGGTTCGGTCCCAATCTCCAGATATTCGTGGACGCGAAACCGGTGTCAGTAGAGGAGACCGAGGCGGCCATTGAAGAGATAACTGAACTGATGAGAAGGCGGCGCGGCATTGCGGCCAATCGCTCCGAAGACTTCGCAGTCTTTACCGAAGACGTACTGATGGATCTCTACCACAGAATAACCGGGACGTTCTACATTGTCATGATAGCTATCTCATCGATCGCGCTCATGGTAGGCGGAGTCGGTGTGACCAATATCATGTTTGTCTCCGTTACCGAGAGAACGAGGGAGATTGGGTTGCGCCTGGCAGTCGGCGCCCGCAGGACAGACGTCATGCTGCAGTTTCTGACCGAGGCAGTTGTTCTGACGGCCACGGGGGGCGTGCTGGGGATCGCCATCGGTGTGCTCATTGGCTGGGTCGTAGAGAAGCTAGTGCACATTCCCTCTGCCGCACCACTTTGGTCTCTGGCGCTGGGCTTCGCCTTTTCCTCGGCCGTGGGCCTCTTCTTCGGCATGTATCCTGCCGTCAAGGCTTCCCGACTGGACCCGGTGGTGGCGCTCAGATACGAGTGAGGCCCTTAGAATGAACATGAAGGAACATTTTTTACTTACTGCAATTGTTATAGTTGCGACACTGTCATGCGTCGGCCAGGTGGCGTGGGCGTCAGATACTGAGGTTCCCGAGCTCAAATACGCCGAGAAGCTCATTGAAGACGGGATGCCGGAGGTCGCCAGGGAAGAGCTCGAGATGTTTATTGAAGGAGAAGCGTCCGACGACTCTCGTCAGCACGCGATGATTCTCCTCGGGGACATAAGGCGGTCTCGTTCCGAGTTCGATGAGGCAAGAAGTCTCTACTTCGGGGCGTACGAGGCGAGCCCACGCGGGGAAAGGGCCTGCGTAGCTCTTTTCATGGCCGGAGAGTGCTCCCTACATCTTGGGAGATACAGAGACGCTGCGTCGACGTTCGAACAGGTTGCGGCGCGCTTTCCCGAGTGTTCTCATTTCTGTCCGGCGCTCAGGAACGTCGGGGTGGCCTTCTTCAGGCGCGGCGAATTCGCTCAGGCGGCAAAAGAGTTCGAGAAGGGCCTCGCGCTGTGCGGTGAAAAGAGATGGAAACCAGAGTTACTCTACTGGCTGGGTGCGGCGCTCACTCACACGGATGCGGAGAGAGCAAAGGCCACCTTTGAGCTATTGCGAAGGGACCATCGAGGGACCCAAGCGGCCTTTAGAGGTTCCGTGCGGCTTGCAAAGATGCTGCGCGAGGAAGACAACGCCCGCGGGGCTCTTGACGTACTCGGTGACGCACTCTCTTACAAGGTGAATGATGAGCTTCTGAGTGAGGCGTTTCGTGAGAGGGCCGAATTGCTCGAGAGTCTCGGCCGACCAGGTGACGCGGCCCTTGCATACGCCGAGTGCTCCAGGCTGTCTCCGGATTCTTCAGTTGCGGAGGAATGTAACATCAGAGCCCAGGTGGGCCTTCTTGAGGCGCGCGAGTACCGCCAGGCAAGTGCGCTGGCGGAGAAGCTTCTATCAGAAAAGCCCTCGGTAAGGGGACGTCGTACTTCTCTCCTGACGCAGGCACGCGCGGCGCGCTCTCGAAGGGCGATAAGGGACGCGCTGGATTTTCTCTCGGAGATGGATTGTACTGTCCGGGCCGATTCTCTCTGCCTGGAAGCTGCCGCAGAAGAAGGTGAGGTTCGCGAAGAACTCGGGGACAGCGATGGCGCGGTGGGTTCCTACCTGCGCGCCCTTACTCTCCCGGGAAATGACGAGCTCCACGCCGCGGCCCTCATGAGACTGGGAGAGCTGTCCGGGAAGCAGACAGGGACGGGCGAGCGCGTAGGCGCGAGTGAGAGGGGAAGGGCTTATTACACTCTGCTCGTCGAGCTTTACCCCGAATCCGAGCACGTTCAGGCCGCGATGTGGGAGCTGGCACGAATCCATGAAACGGTTGGTGATTTTTCAGAAGCGTCCGCGGCGTACCGCCGGCTCGCTCGCGATTTCCCGCTGGGTCCTCGAGCCGATGAGGCCCTGGAGAGGGCCGGGGTTCTGGAGACGCTCTTCCCTCCCAAGGTCGGTTCCGAGGAGTTGAGGAGACTGCGCGCTCTAATCGTCTCGGCTGCCAGCGGCTCTCTCGGAGGAGACAAGTTGCTCGAGCAAGCGGCTGTTCTTTTTGAGAGCCGGCTTCGTTCCTTCGGAGAAGCTCAGGCCATGCTTGCTCAGGGCTTAAGGAGCTCTCCTCCCGAAAGAAAGCACTTCATGCTTCTAGAACTCAGCAAAGTGCACATGCTTCTTTCGAGGCGGTACGCGTTCGAAGGTAAGACCAAGGAGGCGGCGCAGCACAAGGCGGCAGGTCTCAGGTTCCTTAGAGATCTGGTAACGCAATACGGTGGGACGCAGCTTGCGGATGACGCGCAATTCGCTCTGATAGAGGATGAGCTGGAAAGGCTCGAGCCACCCGGGAAATACAGGAGTGCCGCGAGTCGCTACACAGAATTCCTTCAGGGCTATCCCGATTCTGACAGATTCGAGGAGGCACTTCTGGGGCGAGCGCAGGCGCTGATGGAGCTATCGGCCGGGCCGGGAGACGAGCCTTACCTGGAAGCGCAGGCGAGCTATCAGAAACTCATAGACGAATTTCCCCAGAGTTCCCTTCTGGCGGAGGCGCATTTCGGAAAAGGGCACATGTTCCGCAAAGCGGGGAATCTGGACGCGGCCGAAAGAGAATTCGAAATCGTATTGTCGAACTATCGGGAGAGCACCCCCGTTCCTGAGGCCGCGTACGAGCTGGGAGAGTGTAAGCTTGCCAGGAGGGATCTTGAGAGAGCGATTTCGCTCTACACGTTCGCCTTCGAGAACGGAAAAACGCGAACCCTAAGAGAAAGGGCTCTTTCCAGAAGGGGGGACTGCTTTCTCGTAAAGGGAGAGCTGGACAAGGCGGTCCGCGAGTACGAATACATTTTGAAGCATCATCCGACTGGTCCTTTTGCGGACGATCTTCTCGCGAGGCAGGCCGAGGCGTATCTAAAAAGGGGTATGCTCAGGGAAGCGACGGGACCCGTGGAGCGACTATCGACCCAGTTTCCGAACAGTCGCCTTCTTCTAAGGGTTCTTGTTAGAAAGGGGGAAGCCGAGGCCCACGCCAAGGATTTCTCGAAGGCCGCGTCCACCTACGCGCGACTTTACAGCGAGTTTCCGGAGACGCGTGCTGATTCAACCGTCATGCTTGCTCTAGGGCGTGCGAGTTTTGAGTCGGGGGACTTCTCGTCCAGCTTTGACGCGTACGAGCGCACTTTGAAGTTGGCGAAAAGCACTGCCACGCGGAAAGAGGCCGCGCGGCGGCTCGTTCTTTCTCTTGCCAAGATGGGAGATGATTCCGGAGCGCAGAAGCGTATGGAGTGGTACGAGAAAAGCTTCCCGGCTGACACCACACTGTCTGCCGAGATTGCCTTCGAGCGGGGAATGGCACTTTACGAGGCCAGCGAGTTTGACGGTGCGTACGAGCGGCTGTCCGGGGCCTCGGGGAAGCTTCGCGGCGAGTCCAGGAAGAGGGCTCTCGTTACCATGGGAATGTGTAAGCTCAGGCAGCAGGATTTCCCTAAGGCATCCGAGCATTTCGGGGAGGCCGTGCGTTTGGCTTCATCAGACAGTACGCTCAACGCCACAGCGTACTTCAAGCTGGGTACGTCCCTTTACGCGCAGTCGAGATTCCTGGAAGCTTCGCGAGCGTATATCGGCGCCGTTCGTCTGGCTCCGGATGCTTCCGTACGCTGCGATGCCTGGTACAACTCGGCGCTTTGTCTGGAAAAGGCAGAGGAGTGGGGCGAGGCCGCGTCGCTCTATGAGGAAATCACGAATGCTTGCGAGGGTAAGCAGGCACGAGACGCGGCCTTTAAGAGCGGCTACTGTGAGCTCAACGCTGGGCATCATCGCAGGGCGGTCACGCTCTTGAGAGAGGCCCTCGGGGTGGTTGACGAGGAAGAAAAACTAGAGGTTCAATACTGGATAGGCGAGACCTACGCGGCGATGGGAGAATTCGAAAGAGCCGCCTCGGAGTTTTTGAAGGTGCCGTTTCTCTACGGCGAAGGCTCCCTTTGGGCCGTGACAGCTCGCTTCAAGGCCGGGATGGCGTTTGAGCGGTCGGGTGACGTCGAGGCCGCGGCAAAGCAATACAGGATACTTTTGGAAAAAGAAGGTGAACGTTCACAGTGGGGAAGCGCGGCAGAAGAAAGGCTTCTCGAGCTCTCGAAGTGAAGGCCTTCCCTGACTCGTCCACTGGTTTTATTTCAGTCAAGGGAGCCAGGGAGCACAACCTCAAGAACATAGACGCGAAGATTCCGCGTAATGCACTGGTGGTCATCACGGGGGTGAGCGGTTCGGGGAAAAGTTCACTGGCGTTTGACACCATCTACGCCGAGGGACAGAGACGTTACGTCGAGTCCCTTTCAGCGTATGCACGACAGTTTCTGGGACAGATGGAGAAGCCCGATGTAGATTCCATCGAAGGGCTCTCCCCGGCAATCTCCATTGAACAGCGGACCGCTGGTTCCAATCCGCGCTCGACCGTAGCTACGGTGACGGAACTCTACGATTATCTCCGGCTCCTTTTCTCGCGCGTAGGCATTCAGCACTGTCATCAGTGCGGGACTCCGGTTGGCGCCCAGTCTCCCTCTCAGATCGTTGACTCGCTCCTTGAGACTGCCGACGGTAAGACGGTTCAGATCATGGCACCCATAGTGAGAGGTAGAAAGGGGGAGTATAAGAAGGAGCTGGAGCATGCGAGGAGGGAGGGTTTCCTGCGCGCGCGAATCGATGGAGAGCTCATCGAGCTGGAAGACGCAGAATCCCTGAAGAAAACTAGAAAGCACACCATTGAGATCCTGGTGGACAGGCTGGCGGCCTCGAGAGAGAACCGCTCCAGGCTGGTCGACTCGGTCGAAACGGCGCTCAGGGTCGCCTCGGGCACTGTGAGTGTGCTCGCTGGCTCCAGAAAAGAGCTCCTTTTCAGCGAGAGGAGGGCGTGTGTCAAGTGCGGGATCGGCTTTGACGAACTCAACCCGAGAAACTTCTCCTTCAACAGTCCCTACGGAGCCTGCCCGGTGTGTGACGGCCTGGGCAGCCGGCTGGAGATAGACCCGTCTCTTGTCGTTCCGGATCCCGTTGTTTCCATCAAGGACGGAGCCATAGCTCCGTGGGGTCCGGTCACGAAAGGTTGGTTCAGCACGCAGATGCGGGCGCTCTCGCGTCACTACGATTTTGACTTGAAGACGGCGTTTCAGGACCTGCCCGAGCGTATAAAACGTGCCGTTCTCTTTGGAACGGGAAAAGAGGAGCTGGACATCACCTACAAGAGTCGCAAGTTCACCGTGAAACATAGAACGAAATTCGCCGGCATCGTGCCGGATCTCTCCAGGAGGTACAGAACGACCACCTCTGAGGCCGTACGAGAGTGGATAGAGGGCTTCATGGCTCCGGGTTTGTGTCCGGCCTGCGGCGGACGTCGGCTGAAACCGGAGAGTCTGGCCGTTAGGGTCAAGGGGCACAGTATTGCCGACTACACGTCTCTCTCTGTCAAGGAGGCGCGGGATGTTTTCGGAAAGCTCAGGTCTAGCAAGCGTGACGCCCCGGTGGCGGGACCGGTTCTCAAGGAGATTTCGCAGCGATTGCACTTCCTCTGTGACGTGGGCCTGGACTATCTCACGCTGGACAGAAACGCGGTGACGCTGGCAGGCGGCGAGGCACAGCGGCTAAGGTTGGCGACTCAGATAGGCTCGAAGCTGAGCGGGGTACTTTATGTTCTGGACGAGCCCAGTATCGGCCTTCACTACCGCGACCAGAGGAGGCTTCTTGCGACTCTCTGCGAGTTACGAGACATGGGAAACACCGTGCTTGTCGTTGAACACGACAGAGACACCATTCTCTCTGCGGACCACGTTATAGACCTCGGGCCCGGTGCGGGCGAGGGCGGTGGGTGGGTCGTTGCGATAGGCGTGCCGCGAGAGATCGCCGAGAACAGTGAGTCGCTGACGGGGCTTTATCTATCTGGCAAGAAGGATGTCGAAATTCCTGATTCCAGGAGACGTCCCCAGGGGAAGAGCCTTACTGTTAGGGGCGCTGCCGCGAACAATCTGAAGTCGATAGACGTCTCCTTTCCGCTTGGACTCTTCATCTGTGTAACCGGAGTGTCCGGTTCTGGCAAGAGCACTCTCGTGAACGACATTCTCTACAGAGCTCTGGCGAGGCACTTCTATTCCTCCACGGATTCTCCTGGAGAGCACCGGGCGATAAAGGGTCTGGAGAGCATAGACAAGGTGGTGGACATTGACCAGTCTCCCATCGGGCGGACTCCTCGTTCAAACGCGGCCACCTACACCGGAGCGTTCACATTCATAAGGTCTCTCTTCGCACAGCTTCCGGAATCGAAGGTGAGGGGCTACAAGCCGGGAAGATTCAGCTTCAACGTGCACGGCGGACGGTGCGAGGCGTGTCACGGCGACGGCGTCGTGAAGATAGAGATGCACTTTCTTCCGGACGTGTACGTCAGATGCGACGCATGCGGTGGCAGAAGGTACAATCGGGAGACCCTCGAGGTTCTATACAAGGGCAAGAGCATTGCCGACGTTCTGGACATGACCATCGAGACGGCCTACCAGTTCTTCCTTCAGATACCTCCTATTAGAAGGAAACTTGAGGCCATGAGGGACGTTGGCCTGGGGTACTTGAGACTCGGCCAGCCGGCGACGCGCCTCTCAGGTGGAGAGGCCCAGAGAGTGAAGCTTGCCACCGAGCTTTCCAAGGTGGCAACGGGGCGCACGGTCTACATTCTGGATGAACCGACTACGGGTCTTCATTTCGATGACGTGAGGCTTCTTCTCCGGGTACTCAACCGGTTGGTCACGGCCGGAAACACAGTCATAGTCATCGAGCACAACCTGGACGTGGTGAAGGCTGCTGATCACATCATCGACCTTGGGCCCGAAGGTGGAGACGACGGAGGCCGCGTCGTTGCGACGGGCACTCCGGAGGAGATTGCGTCGTCTGAGCACTCGTACACGGGCAAGGCGCTCAGAGAAGTGGTGGGTGTGAGTGGGGACGTGACGGCTGCTGGTTGACGAAGGGTTCTAGCAGGCTCGCTGGCACGTAAGGCAGGACCCGTGCCGTTTCAGACCCAAAACTATAGGCGCAGGCAATGAGACAGAAGATTCAACACGTGATTGACAGGCTTAGGGAAAACAACATCCCCGCCTTCTATGTGAAGGACAAAAAAGAGGCCTTGGAGAAGGTCATGTCGATGATACCCGAGGGTAGCACCGTCGGCTTTGGCGACTCGCTTACTCTCAGGCAGATAGGCCTGGTGGATGAGTTGGAGAAGGGACGATTTACTTTCCTTAACCCCTGGAAGACCGGGATAACTGCTGAGGAAAACGTTCAGTTCAAGAAACGAGCTCTCACTTCAGACGTGTTCGTTACCGGTACGAACGCGTTGACGATGGATGGCAAAATAGTCAACGTGGACGCACTCGGCAATCGTGTGGCGGCCATGCTGTTCGGCCCGGATAAGGTGATCCTCGTTGCAGGGATCAATAAGATAGTGAATAACCTCAGCGAAGCGTTGGACAGGATCAGGGAAAAGGCTGCTCCGCTCAACGTCAGGCAGCACCCGGAGTTCGACCCCCCGCCGCCCTGCGGTGAGACGGGCGTGTGTACTGACTGTTCTTCGCCGTGGAGAATCTGCAACAAGACCGTCATCATAGAGAGGCAGTTCGATAACAAAAAATATAAGCCTGTCATAACAATGGTGATCGTAGGCGAAGAACTGGGGCTGTGACGATAGCTCTTTGGCCCATGCCGCCCGCGGCGCAATGACTCAACCAGCAATGACACAAGAGAGGCGGCCCGTCACACGAAGAGCCGCCCTCATTTCACATACTCTTTGCCAACTCAATACTAGCGGAATAAGGCCTTGACGCGCCCCCAGCTAGTGGGCTCAACAGGAGTGCCCGTGCAGCCCACAGGCAATGCGCCGATCAAACCGCACTCCCAACCGTCAGGGTGATTGCCCGGAGCACAGGGCGAGCATTGCATCAAAGTGTAGTTGTCACCAGCGACGTCGCAAAATAGAGGATCCAAAGAGAAGTTTCCGTTGATTCCCTCCTGTCCGGCAATCCCACCAACCCAGTCGCCGCCCGCGTTCCCGTAGATGTCGCAGCAGCCGAGGTCCGGGACCAACTCTGGGAATTCCGGCCAGATGGCCCCTCCTTGGGTCGCGAAGGCAAGAGTGACGTTTGTGAGAATCAATGACATTTGCTGAGTCGGAGACCTTGTCACTCTGCCGGTCCAATATATCCCTCCGCCAGCCGAAGCCGAGTTCCCGGATAGCGTGCAGGAGGTGAGTGCAGCCGAGCCGGAGCAGCACAGGCCGCCGCCCCCCGCGTTAGCTGAATTGTCGAAGAACACGCAGCGCGTGAGAAAGAGAGGATCGATCAAGGATGAGAAATACACCCCGCCGCCTCTGAGGGCAGAGTTCTGAGAGAACGTACAATCGGTCACTATAGGGGATCCCCCTGTGCAGCACAGGCCGCCGCCGTACCCCCACCCGGCTTCGTTGCTTACGAACGCGCAGCTCGCAATCCTGACGTAGGAGTCTGTCAACTGCATGCCGCCACCTCGTGCAGGATTGCTGGGACTCCAAGCGGCACTGCCTCGCAGCAGAGTGATCCCTTCGACACGCGTCCCGCTTTCCAGATAGCTGCCGTACATGACGGAATCATGTTTGTCGGCATCAATAATCACACAGTCGGGCAGGCCAGTGATGCTTCGCAGGCAAACTCCGGATTTCATCTGCACGCAGCTCTCGTAGTAGGTCCCACATGCCACCAGGACAGTGTCACCGGCCGTGGCAGAACTGATCCCAGCCGCGATCGTGGGAGCGTCTCCGGAGCCGTCCGGATTGATGTACCAGGTCCGGGCTTCAGCAGTCGATAGGCAGAGGACAAGAGAACAGAAGAGGCACACCAATAGCAAGCCCTTCATGAGTGTTCACCTCATGCACGAGCCGACAGATTCTCTCTGCTGACTCAATACTAGCGGAATAAGGCCTTGACGCGCCCCCAGGTTGAACTGGCCGGGTCGTCCGCACCGACGTTCCATCCGCCACAGGGACTTTGCGCGGTCTCACCGAGCCAGGGTTCACCCCATGGGCCCAGTTCCACTGTGACCCAGATCTCTCCGAAGACCTCTCCCGTGTGGCCGCTCAGCACTCTCACAAGATAGTCACCAGGAGGTACGTGAGCTATCGATGTCAAGAGATCAAAGCAGCAAATGCAGAAGCAGGGGCCAACCTCGAAGGTCTCGAACTCAAGAAGGTTGAAGGTGTCCTGTACCGCGATGAGCTCGAACACCATCGTTGCGCAGCAGTTCCACTCGGCCTGGTCGTGGTAGACATTGATGGTGTTGCCGACGACCTCAGCTCTCACAGTGTCCTGGCAAGGAGCAAAACCTCCGTCGGCACTGGAGCAGAAGAAAAGCGTGGAGGCGAAGACAAGTAGGATTGTTAGGGCCACTCTCTGCATGAGCCTCACCACCTCTCAGGCAGGAGAAGTTGGCCTACGGCAACAGGTGCCTTTACCGACATCACAATAACGCAGCGGGGCAAAGGTGTCAAGTCAAAACGTGACACCGTCTAGGTGGACAACGGCGGGACAATCTGGCGAGGGAAAAGCCGACCCGATAGATGCTCTTTGCCAGCTTGTTAGCGGAACACGGCCTTAATCCTTCCCCAGGTTACCTTCTGCATTGCGGTGGGTTGCTCCACGCGGATGTTTTTCCAGTAATTCCAGACGTGTTGATTGAATCCGCCCGGATCCACCTCAACGCTGTCCACCCACTCGCCGTTCTCATCAAAGATTAGAAGTGCAACAGCGTGAATGTCAAAACCCGAGTCTTCATAGAACGACGTAGCATCGGCCCGATCTTCACCTCCGTCAAGACCGAAGGTGAGGCAATTCTGCGTGTCGCATGGCAGCACTCCGAACTGTCCAACTGACCAATCCCAGCTCTTGATGTTCCCATTGAGGTCCTTCATCCCAACGGAGATGGTATTGATCTCACAGGGCGGAAAGACGCAGACATGGACACACATGCCGCCGAGATCGACAGGCAGGAAGTCCTGGGTTTGATACGTCCCACCCGGACTGAATCCTGCCTTCAGAGGTCCGGGGTAGTATTGCCAGGCAGCGATGATTTCTTGTCCGTTGTCGACGCTGTCTCCCCATGCCATGACGAGGCCCGCCTCACCAGGGCACCGCGGGATTTCCTCCATGACCACGAGGTTGGAAACGCGAAGCTGGCCAGACATGCCTGGGTAGTGAGACTCGAATCCGTTGTTCCATTCAGTCACCGGCTGGATGTGACCTTCGCCCCAGGCATACACGAATTCCTCATACGTGACCAGGTGAGCTTGTCCATCAGAGATGAGAGCGCTGAGGGAGAAGAATATCACGAAGGTGGGAATAAGCACAGCGAGAACAACACTCCGTCGCAAGCATCTCACCCCCTTTCCCGAGGAAAGGAACCGTTGTCACGTTATCACAGAAGTGCGCCGATGGCAAGACAGAATCTAAGGGTTCCCCTGGTTTCTCGCGCGGAGTTCGATCGGGAATCCGTGGCCGGGACACGCTTCCTTAAGCGCGGCGCACTGAGATGGCTGAGACCCAGCGTCAACACTTCTGTGTCAGACTGTTCTTCTTTCAGGTGTAAGGTCTCTCCCGTCTCCGTGGTTGTTGATTCTCTCATGTCACAGGAGTATAATATAAGCTGTAGCATGTGAGTTTCAACGGGTCGGTTAGGCAGGGGGTGGTATCATGAAGCAGATGCTGCTGATCTCGGTTTACTTGTGCTGTTTAACTGTGCCGGCTCTGGGTCTCGCAGCTGGTAACGCGAATCCCCATATCTATCTTGAGATCTTTGACTTCGGTTCCTCTGAGCCTGATCCAGTGCCTGAATACGTTTGCACCTGTAGCTATCCGGTTGATCCCTTTCCAGACTTTGCCGAGAAGACCCCAGGCGCCTCCCTGGGCTACGTTGCGGTCCACATTGCAAAGGTGGAGAATGGATTCTTGGGTCTTCCGTTTGGAATGTGAGCCAGCGGCGGGTCCGTAACTTTTTTGTCAGCCATTGCCTGTCCTGGTTTTCTGAAGGGACCCTCCGCAGCGGGCGAACCTGCGGCAATCATTATTTGTTCCACCGACGGGTGTACGCCGTGGAGGGATCACATCGGTTACCTCAGGTACCTCACGATGAACACTTGTGCCACCTGGTTCGATATTGTTCCAAGTGCTGACCTCGGCCATTACAAGGTCATTAACTGCGACAACGAGTACGATACGGGTACAGTTATCGGTGGGAACGCACAATGGGGCAGCGAACCATCCACAATAGAAATGACCACTTGGGGCAGGATAAAAAGTCTCTACAGGTAGGAGCCGCTGACGTGAAAGCAACTCTGGCCGTCTCCCTCGCTCTCCTCTTTGCACCCCTGAGCGCAGTATCCGCTACCGGAGCCCGGGAGGTGCCTGTGGCTTCGTCCGAGACAGCACCTTACGTGCTACCTCTTTCAGAGCTGCGACCAGCGGACCGGACCTCTTCTGACAAGATAAACATCGCCGTGCCCCTTTATGACGTTTCAGTAGTAGAAGTAAGAGGGGTGCCTACGTGGATAACGGTGCCCTGGCTTGTCCCCCCGTCGAATCAGATGTCATCTGGTGCTGCAATAGCCGACATCGAGCTCATTCGTTCTCTTGTAGCCCTTGGCGCCGATGTTCGTGTGCTTGCTCTCTATGACGAGCTGAGACTCTACTACTTGATTCATGGTTCCCCGTTTTTAAGTGAAAGGGAATTGTGCGGGGTGGGTGATGTTATCTGGCAAAGTGGGCAAGATTATCTTGTCTCTGTCGAAGGTCCATCCAGACACAGGCTGGGCATCCTGCGTTCCGAGGTCATGCTTCTCAGGCCCTTTGAAGCAAGCTTGGCATCACTCGCGCCCGTCTCCTCGCGTCCTGCGTCCTCACCCATTTGGTCTCCGAACGAGAGCCTCTGGATAGAGCGCATGGTCAACTCTGTCTCAGAGGACGACCTTTTTGATTGCATGTGCTTGCTTACCGGAGAGCTCCCTCTCAACCTCTCCTCTGGGCCGCACACAGTAGTGACCAGATACGCGTACCATCCCGATTGTTTGAAGGCTGCAGAGTACCTGTATTCTCAATTTGACAGCATGGGAGTGGATGTTGCCTACGATCACCTCTTTGCCGTCCCGTTCAGATGTGTAGAGTTCTTGGGCTCTGAGGGGTATGCAGTGGGTAACTCAGGTAGAATCTGTCACACCGAGGACGGCGGCGATACGTGGGAGAGACAGATTTCTGGAACAGACCTCCCTCTTTGGAGAAGTTCTTTTGTTTCTCCGGATACCGGTTGGGTCGTGGGCGCGGCCGGGATTCTGCTCAAGACAACGAACGGCGGTTCGGACTGGATGCCTCTGAATCCTGGAAGCATGGCTTCTTTGTACGGAGTTGACTTCCTCGATGCGGACTTGGGTTGGATTGCTGGGGTGGCT